>Ga0207799_100059_pt1 | contig 163466 bp, 124 predicted proteins | sample TtanPargueraPR_4_FD_187742 | JGI IMG/M metagenome (GOLD analysis project Ga0207799, IMG submission 187742) | Aerobic enrichment media microbial communities from Bioluminiscent Bay, La Parguera, Puerto Rico - Tt and M2 (SPAdes) | ecosystem: Environmental > Aquatic > Marine > Unclassified ... | reverse complement strand
CTACCGGTATTGACTCTACACTGCAAGGGAGTTCCACCCTTGAATTTGTCAGAACAGTTCAGTCGTTTAGACTGGCTTGCTTTTTGTTCGGGTTGCTACACCGAACTTATGCCGCAACGCGGCGTACCCTGCCCGACGATGGAATGTGGTGCGGCAAACTTCATGCTCCTTCTCCAGAGAATTTACTCCATGACCTTCTATTCCGCACCTTTACTGCCATGCATTGTTATCGGATGGATGAGGCCCCCAGAGACCAGCATGCGACAGGACGTCGTATCCTTTAACAATCCTACAATTATCCTCTATAGCCTGTTCCAGGTTTTCTCCTCTCAAAATCCGCACAAAGGTATGTTTCTTGAATTATTCTATCATAGTTATCGTGAATACTCCAAAAATCATCTTTTGATCTTACTTGTAAATATTCTTCCTTCAAATTTCTAAAACACATCATCCATCCAAAAAGGCCATGGCCATACGGACTATAATCAGAGTAAGCACAATTTATACATGATTTTATATAAGTACCTTCAGGAAGTTTCTTTTGAATATCAAGTAACTCATCTTCAAACCATCCATACATCCCCGAACTTTTAATTGATTCATTATTGTATGTAAGAGTTATTTTTAGTATTTCCATACTTAAAGCTCTATTTTCTTTCGGATATCCAAGTTCCAATATAAAGTATAAATCTCCATCAACTATGTTTTCTTCAACTTGAATAGGAATATTAATATTACATTCAAGTACGCAATTGCATAACATTTCATTGCTTAATGTAAATAACTCTAACATTCTGCAGTCAGTATTATCTTTGGGTTTTAGTGAATCAAAATCATCCCCCTCAAATAAAACTTCCCTTATGTAAGTAGAAAGCCTTTTACCATCACTTTTTATTATTGTTTTAACAATACCATTTTTATCACTATATTTTAGTGGCCACTCCATAATAAATTGTCTCCATTTAATTAATTCTAAATATATTCTACAAAGGCTATCTTGCTAAACCCGTCCCATGGATGGGACGGAATGCCTCATCTTTCCGATAACGTTTGCATACAAGAAGCCTTTGAGGGGTTACATAGCTCCTATGTCCCCGAAAAGGTTTGGTGAGCGACCCGTAATTCATTACTACCCTTGTATGCGTTGTTAAGTGCAGTTGGTCGCCCTCTTGTTCAGAGGCCGCTAGGACGGCGGCCACTCGAATAAAACTATGAAATTTCTGTTATTTTATTTTCCAAAGTTATTCCATTTTCTACATTGTTCTATTCTTTTTCCATTATCGCCTTGTTCTTTATCATATGAAAACTGGTTTAGTAAATCACAAGGAAATTCCTCGCATTTTCCACAATGTTCTAGTTTTTTAGTTTCACAACATAATTTTACTGGACAATTTTCTCCCCAAAAAGGCTTTGAAATACTAACGCATCCTTCACATTTCATAGATTCTTTGTATTCACATTCACTGCAAAGAATACCACATCTTGATTCAATCATTTTTTTCTTCCCCCTCATTAATTTCCTTTTGTAATTTCTTACTTAGTGAATTAAATATCAATTCATAAGACATATCAATCATTTTTTTCAAAACTTCATCAGGTACATCACCATCTATATACACTGAATTCCAATGTACTTTATTCATGTAATATCCTTCGATAATATGTTTATATTGTTCTCTCAACGATTCTCCAAAACTTGGTTCGCACTTCAACGTTATGATTGCCTTTTTATTTTTATCTCCTCCTTGCATGGCAAACATTTTTCCCGCGAGAAGATATCTTTTTGCATCCCATTCAATTTTAAAATCACTTATTGCTCCCTTTTTTGAAAGACAATATTCTTCCAGCCATTTATATTTCATAGTTCCTCCAGTATTTAATTGATTTCGATTCTATATTCTTCATCGGCAAACTTACTCACCCCGCCACACGATGTGGCGGTCTTGCGACCAATTGCACTTAACGTCCGGCATGACTGACGCCGTTCGATCCGGTCCCGCTAGAAAGACCCGTGAGTGGCAGCTTGTCTGCCCGGTGAGACGGTGTGGTGCGGCTTGCTACATGCTCCTTCTCCAGAGGCTTTACTTCATGAACTTCTAATCCGCACCTTTACTGTCATGCATTGTTCTGTGTAGTATCACGCCCCGCAAAGCAAGAGCCACACGGATGTGGCGGCCTAATAAAAATCACCTGTTAAACCAAGCACAATTTTTGCATTTATCAGGCATTAAGCTCACATCATTTACAGCCTTCCGTAAATTATCATATCTATCCCCAGACCAAATTTTAAAGAATGACTTCTTATTAACATTATCTACCAATTCACCAACATTACAACATAAATATATATCACCATTGTATCCAATAGAAGCACTCACAAACGGTGCATTACAGTTTCTATCAATGAAGTAATTACTAACATGGTAATAATCATTTCCATCCCAAATGTAATCTCCAATCTTTGTAGGGTATAAATCGTTAAGCATTCCCTCACTATCCATATAGCTTTTAGTTTGCTGAATTATTTTCCTAACATCTTCTGACAAATCAGGTCTATATTTTGCAGGATTAGTAACTAAACCAAAACCCATCCTCTTAATCCCTAATCGATTTATTAGTTTTGCAATATCTAATAACTGGTGTTGATTATATTTCTGGATAGATACATATATTCCTGGTGACATATCTAAATCTTTCTTATCATATATCCTTGAAAGTGTTTCTATATTTTTACATATATTTTCAAATATGCCGCCTCTCCGAATCTTTTCAAAAGTTTCCTTGTTAGCTCCATCAAAAGAAACTGTAACAATAACATCTTGGCTTTCAAGAAAGGTACTCATTTTCTCATTCAGTAGAATTCCATTTGTTGAAATATCAATTGTCGCATCTTTTCTTTTTCTACTTGCTAAATACTCAACTCTTTCTCTAAAATCTTTTAAAATTAACGGCTCTCCCCAATTAAAAAGTGAATAACTTGAAACATAGCTTGCTGTTTCATCAATAATTCTCTTAAATAAATCCAAATTCATTGTTTTTCCTGAAACCGTTATTTTGTCTCGACACATTATACAATTCATATTACAATCTTGTGTCATATCAAGATATAGTTTTTGTGGATATTTCAAGCTAACTTGACCACGTTTTAAAGCCTGCATATGTGAAAAACTATTATTTGTATAATACTTCATTACTCAAAAATCTCCTTTTTTTCTCCAGAGACAATCCCCTAAAAACTCGGCCATGGATGGCCGACAATGCGTGGTATTGCACAGAACGTCTCCCGTCTCCGACGTCCTCGAACGGTCCCGTGAGGATGACCCGCGTTAGCGCGCAACTGCGCCCGTGAGAGGATGTGGCGGAGCCCTTCTACCTGAATCACTCCAGAGAAATACTTCTTGCTCTTACTCTCGTAGCCTTTACGGAGAAGGATTGTTGACCGATGTGACCCTTAAACCGAAATCTCCAAAGTCTCACCCCAATATTAACCCTTTTTCATTTCGTTGGCTTCCAAAGCCAGCTGCCGTCTTTTTTTATATATCCGTATTTACCATCTACTTCCACCAAGGCAATTCCCTCATCATCAAAAGAATTGACTGAATCAAATTGTGGTTCAAAAACGATACTACCAGCTTTATTAATAAAGCCAGTTTTCCCATTAACTTTAACTCTGGCTAGTTCACCCCAGAATGATCCTCCTTGATCAAATTCAATTTCAGTAATTAAATATCCTGTTTTATCAATATACCCCCACTTATCATCTATATTAACTGACGCAATTCCTTCAACAAACCCTAAGACTTCATCAAACTGTGGTATAATAACTACTTCGCCTCGAAGATTTATAAATCCCCATTTTTCTTTAACTTTCACAGCAGCAAGCCCTTCATCTGAAAATGGCCATGCTTCATCAAATACTGGTTCTATTACTAACTCTCCCTTTTTGTTTATAAATCCCCACTTATTATTCAATTTTACCACAGAAATATTGTTATAAAAGCACGATATACCTTCAAATTTAGGCTCAATAACAACATTGCCTTGTTCATTTATACATCCCTGTTTATTATCTATTTGAATTACATATAAATTTTCATTAGTTTGATGCACTCTTTTTTCTCCTTCTGGTTGGTTTTCGAACCTTATATTTGTTCTTTCAGAAGTTGTGATATATTCTCTTTTATATATTATTATATTCCCTCTTGCCTAAATTACCAAATCTTATAAAAACAGAATTTTATTTTATTAAATTTTGGGTGGTTATACAACAATGTTGAGAGTTCTCCAAAGACACTTCAAAGTTCAGAGGCATTTCGGTCAACGTGTACATGCCCGACGCCGTTTGAGCCGGACCCATTAGAAAGACCCGTGAGAGCCGCTGTGCGGCCGGCGAAACGGTGTAGTGCGGATCTTCCACGTGGGATGACCCTCAGAGCAGTTCTTCATGATCTTCCTAACCGCACTTTTACGGGCATGTGTTGATATCTGAAGGGTCTATGCACTGGCTTCTGGTTTGTCCTACCCCAACAAACACCCTGAAAAATCTCTATGTGACATATCAACTGCATACCAAGTAGATACATCATCTGGTTTCTTAGGTGCCCATGCAACAACAAAATGAACTTGACAAAGCTGATTAAGAAAAACTCTTTCAATTGGTACTAATAACCCTGTAGTAGTACACTCCACCAAAGCCAATGGGTCAACACTCGAATTTAATATTGCTGGCATCATTTCGTTATACATTGCACGTGAATGAAGCATTTCACCATCTTGTGTCCCGATAGAAACTACATAGTCATCATTCTCACATGTCTGTGCCTCAAGATGTTCGCCACTATCCGGTCCGCCATCTGTCCATAAATAATCAGAACACCAATTAGCCGAAAACTCACATGCAAGTTCCTTGTCACGTAGTAAGGTTCTATAGATAGCTGCTCGACAGCCTTCTACCTGCATGTTATCCGGCAAATGTAACCTTGGGCTGCATATTAGCAACTCAACATCAAAACTATCTGAATACCATCCAAAAACGTAATCTCCTTTGTTATTAGTAAATGCAGATGTAAAATCAGCTAAATCTGTTTTACCAAGCTTTAATCTAAAACATACCTTGCCTAATGGTGTAACTACCTGGTTTTGAGGCCCTACACAAGGACTAAAATCTTTCAAATCAAAAACTTTCATTTTGCACCTCTCTTACCTAGACCTTTCAGATATCGTCACCATCTTGGACGTCCTCCAACGGTCTTCGTAGGGATGACTTCGTCAGCCGCGCAACTGCGCCCGTGAGAGGATGTAGCGGAGCACTGCTTCGTGAATTTACTACAGAGAGTTACTCCATGCCCTACCATCGCAGCTTTTACCAAGATGGATTGTTATGTAAAGTCGCGCGCCTTCGAAGGCCAGAGGGCGACAGGACGTCGCCCCCTCATATAATTAAAACTATGAAATTTTATCAAAACTAATATCTTGGTAATCCTATTCTTTCACTATATTCTATCAAATAAAACATGCATTGTTTAGTTAATCCTCACAACTTCTGAGATAATCCCTTCAATTCTTAACAATAGCTGAAGCCTTTGCATTTCAACATTTGTGCCTTTTATAGCAATTCCAGGAATTCTGTTCTTTATTTTTTTAACTTCTTCAATAGTTAAGTTAAGTGCTTTTCTTATAATTCGAACAGCATTAACCTTGTCCAGAACTATTCCAAACTGAAGTCCCCATAATCCTTCCTGTTCTATAATAGAATCCCTAAGAAAATCATCTAATTCTCCAATCCCATCAACCTCAATTGAATTATTGCATTTGGCGCATTTAAAGCTACCACTCCAAGAAAGACCATTATAAGAGTCAATTCTTTGTGTAAAGTAAAATTTTACTTCACTATTGCACTTATCACATGTTTCTTGAATAGATGCCAAAATACCATACCCCTTCACATGTTATTTTCATAATAGGATAAATAATTTTTAAATTTGTAATTACCATCATTTATCTTCAACGCTGTTCCCTAATCCCCCCGACACGATGTCGGGGTCTTTGCGCGCGATTTTATATAACGTCTCGCATGGCTGACGCCGTTCGAGCCGGACCAATTAGAAAGACCCGTAAGTGGCAGCTTGTCTGTCCGGCGAGACGGTGTGGTGCGGCATACTCCATGCTCCTTCTCCAGAGAATTTACTTCGTGCCCTTCTAAACCGCACCTTTACAGCCATGCATTGTTCTGTGAAGTATGCCGACTTCTTGTTCAGCGAGCCCCACGGACGGGGCTCCCTCTAGCCATCCCTCAGTTCAAAAAACAAGAAGATAGTGAACCAACTTATACTTGGCATTATGCTTATACTATTCGGCTGAATCTATCCTATATTCTTGTAAGATTTTATTTTGAGCCACATTAACGACAATAAATTTGAAGTAATAATATCCGGCTCCCGGCGAGCCATTTTTATTATCATTCAACATAATAATGCAAAATGTATCGTTGTCGATTTGCGCAACTGTACTCCAATCAGGCACTTTCGGCAAAGATGGTTTTTCTTTAGATTTTTCAAGATATTTTTGGGTGGCTGTGCCATACGCCTCTTGTTTATAATATTCCATATCCGATGGTAGTTTAAAATCTTCATCTTTTTTTGTCACCAGTTCAATGCTTTTCTTTTCAAACTCAGCTTTATACCAATTTTGACAGACTTCTGATTTGTAGTTTATGGATTTCCCAGCAGCGAAAAAAGCCACTAATCCATCAGTAGTAAAAAAGGAGACTGTAGAAGAAGGCTCCTTAATATCTTTATGCAAGCAACTTACATCAAGCGCTTGGTCAATAGTATTTTCTTTTATATTGTATCTAAATATGAGTTCTACTCCAAAATTATAAGTAGCAAAAATATAATCAGAGCCGGCATAATATATCTGCCATGGATCAGTACCAACAGGTCTTTGCTTCAAAATTGCGAAGGCGTCCTTAACGTCAATAAACATCGGTACTTCTGATTCAATGCTTGCGGTACTTTGACTAGGTATAGTTGACTTATTTTGATCTGCGTTTTCTTTTTGACATCCGACAATGGAAATCGTCATAATAGCTATCAATGAAACTATGCAAATCGACTTTTTCATCTGATTCACGCTCCTGTCCATAATATAAAATATCTTCAGTTATTACTTATATACAAATGTGAACAATTACAACTTCAAAGCCCAATTCAATAAAGAATAAGCGCATGGACGCGCGTCTCTTTCGGCATATTTCACAGAACTTGTTATATATGTACCAATTTCGTCTATGCACTAATTTCTCCTACATTACCGAAAAAACTTTCGTATATACAACTATATAAAAACTTATCTTACACAATTGACAAATCCTACAATAATTCTACCATACTCATTATATAAATCACAATACCGCTTTTTTATAAAAAATAACCGAAGCTTGCGTAATTGCTATAAATATCCCACTTATAGACGATACAATAATCGTACCTAAATATTTTATTGTAAAAAATTGATTTTCATTAACTAATCTAATAACAACAATTGCAATAGTAAATATAAATACAACCATCCAATAAAGAAATTTTCTACCTGGAGAAATAGTTTTACACTTATAATGTTCCTTGCTTCTTCCATCGTACAAAAATTTAAAAACAACACAAAAACCTATAATAGTACTACCATGTTGTAAAAATTTATAGACTGGTATAGTGTTGATTCGTGTTTTTAGGAACGGAAGAACTGAAACAAAATAGCATATTCATGTGTGAACGCATCCCATAAAGTATGGCTAAACATCCCTATAATAGCAGAATAAATAAAAATCAAAATACCTCTAAACCATTTACCCTTTTTAAATAAACTATCCTCCTTATCTTGTCTAATAAATGAATTTACTTTTTCAGGCAAGTGCAATATAAGAGTATTCTTTACAATAAAATGAAAAACTAGCGAAATAATAATAACAAGAGGTAAATCAAACACAATAAACCCAATAAAAGAGTGCCCTATTTTGCTTTCTATTCTCATCTTTACAAAGTATTCAAAATCAGGTGCCATACTTCCTAAAACAAGAGCTGTTAAGTTAAAATGATCCTTCCATTTTATCTTTAGAGGTAAGACTATTGCTGGATGTGCAAATGTAAACGGCATTTTCTCCACTCTCCATCTTTATAATCATATCAATTCAAAACCTATGATATTGCTTAAAACATTATACTATATGTCGGAATTTTTGAAAACATATGTTTTTTTATTTTCACTCAAATAACAAAGAAATTTTTAAAATTTTTAAAATATATAGTTGTCAAAATGATCATATTAGTTTATAATCCTTTTTTGGGTGTTTTACATAAATTTTAATTTATTTATAAAGGGGTTTTAAATTGAGTATTAGTAAAATAAAAAAATCTTGGTTATCTAATTTTAAAGGTGACGTTTTATCGGGTATAACAGTTGCCTTAGCACTTATTCCCGAAGCAATTTCTTTTGCTATTATTTGTGGCGTAGATCCAATGGTAGGCTTATATGCATCCTTTTGTATAGCTATAACCATTTCTATATTCGGAGGCCGTCCAGCAATGATATCTGCTGCTACAGGCGCAATGGCGCTCGTAATGGTAACGCTTGTGAAGAATCATGGTATAGAGTACATGTTTGCTGCCACAATTCTAACAGGAATTATACAATTCATATTGGGAAAACTGAAATTCGGAAAATTGATTAATTTTGTGCCACATCCTGTCGTTGTAGGTTTCGTAAACGCATTAGCAATTCTTATCTTTATGGCTCAAATTCCACACTTTAAAGGAGAGTCATGGTTAATGTATGCAATGGTTGCGGGAACGCTAGCTATAGTATATTTGTTTCCAAAGATTACAAAGGCAATTCCCTCGCCTCTTGTAGCAATTATAGTTATGACAGCAATTACTGCTTACACCGGCATAAATATACGTACAGTAGGTGATATGGGGAATATAACTCGTGCATTGCCTATATTTCATATTCCAAGTATCCCTTTTTCTCTTAATACTTTAACTATCATTTTCCCGTATGCAGTTACATTATCTCTTGTAGGAATCATGGAATCACTGTTAACTGCAACTATATTAGATGATATGACTGATTCAAAGAGTGACAAGAGCAAGGAAGTAGTAGGACAAGGCATTGCAAATGTTGTATCAGGGTTTTTTGGAGGTATGGCAGGTTGTGCTATGATTGGTCAATCGGTAATAAATATAAAATCCGGTGGAAAGACAAGATTGTCAACCTTAGTGTCTGGTATATTCTTAATGATTATAATAGTATGTCTTGGTGATATAGCAAAAGCAATACCTATGGCCTCTCTAGTCGGTGTTATGATTATGGTATCTATAAGTACCTTTGAATGGAAGTCAATCAAAAACCTCAACAAAATGCCTTTAGGGTGTGCTATTGTAATGATTACAACTATGGCAGTAGTTGTATTTACCCATAATTTAGCAAAAGGAGTTTTAGTTGGAATAGCAGTTAGTGCAGTTATGTTTGCATGGAAAATAACTGAGGTTAAAGCAAAAATACATAATGTTGAATATAATGAGGGTATTTATAAAATATATAGGATCTCAGGCCAACTTTTCTTTGCATCGACTTCTAAATTCATCGATATGTTTGACTACTCTGATGATCCTCAAGAAATAATAATTGACTTTAAAAATTCTCATGTATGGGATCATTCAGCTGTAAATGCCATATCAAAAGTTAAGCAAAAGTACATTAAACTTGGTAAAAAAGTTTCCATTGTAGGATTAAACAAGGACAGTAGCTTAATTGTAGTTAAAGCTGATGAAAGAATACTCGAATATTAGTTCCTAATATTCGAGTATTCTTTCATATGTCAAAGCTACAAGGTAAATTTCCTATAAACTTTAAAAAAATACACTTGTTGCAAATTAAAACTCGTCTACAAATTTTAAAAATATTCTCACCCACTTATTCTCTGCGGATAAAATCAGACAGAAATGTGGATACGCAATTTACTTTTGCTATCAGCTTCAACAGTTCCGGACTAAAGTCACTTTCTATCAAAAACAAATCGTATGTCAGTTTTGATTCTTTTGCAGGTTTGCTCAAAGGGTGTATTTAATCATCGTGGACCATATTATTCCAATAACTAAAGCTCCGAGGCTAAGAGAATGTATAACTCGCTACGGGTCGAATCAAAACTCGCTACGCTCAAACAGTGATTCGACTAATCCTTCGCTTCGTTAACATTCTCTAAGCCTCTACGCAGATGTTATTTCCATAATATGTCTCACGATTAAAATATGCACCCTTGCTCAAAAGTTCTATTGCTTAGCAAAAAATAATATGCTATAATTTAAAAATGTATTTTTAGCAATTTATATCAATATATAAAGACAAATACTTTGAACACATTTTTTGTTAGGAGGAAATCAAAATGGAAATGAATTTATCTCAACCAGCTGTAATTGACAGGGATCCAACTCGTAATAAGTTTGCAGTTTCTTCATTTGTACTTTCACTAGTAAGCATTCCCTTGTGTTTCTTACTTATTCTTCAAATTTTAGGGATTGTTTTTGGTATAAAAGGTCTCAAATCTGAAAAAAAAGGCCTTTCAATTGCCGGAATAATTATCAGCAGTCTAAATATTCTAATTACTCCAGCAATCATAGCAGCTATTGCAGTTTCAATGTTTTCAGGCGTATTAAGCAATGCAAAACAAAAAGCAGATTTAAGTATGTCTCAAGAAATACAAACTGCTATTGTAAGCTATATATCACAAACAGGCGATTTCGACATGACGTTTGGAGAAAGCAACAAACCGACAGTTGAAACTATAATTACCAAACTTCAACAAAAAAACGAATTTAACGGTGTAACGGTTGAACCATTTCTTAGTAACAGTGATTCAACAAAAACTTTTCGCCCTGTTGCTACAAATCATAATGGTTGGATAATAAAAATTGATAAATCTGCAAAGACAGTTACTGTTGAAGCTTCTGCTAACGAAGACAACTTGGAAATCACTGATTAAACTTAATAGGGCAGGCTGGTCGTTTCGCTTATGCTGCACTGCTCGCCTATGTAGCCTAGACTTATATAACTCATGAAGGACTGATCCTTTTTAGAATCAGTCCTTCATTCATCTTTACAAGCATATATTATTCTTATATTTGGATTGTTTAAAATTCTTTCAAATTTATTCTTATTAATTCTTACTTATACTTTCACTTTTCAATTCTCAGCAATTATCTCTTCCAATATTGCTACTGCATCCTTCACACATTTAAAGCATTTTGTTTGGAATATATCCGTCTGCCTTGCAGCATTCAACTGCTTTTCATCACCTAAATCATATCCTAAAAGTTCCTTGCAGTTTATAGAACCGTTGAGTTTTCTAAACCTTGCTGCAAAGTCCTTTACAAGTAAATAATTAAAAGCTTTTGAAGGTGTAAGGGTCAATGATTCCTAATAAGCACTTACGTAGTATTGCAAAATCGATTGAATCAATTCCTCCGTCGCGATTTAAATCTGCTCTAAACATAAAAAAACTATCATAATCTGTTGTAACCTTTCCAAGTAATAACAGCCTTAAAAGTGCAAAATCGAATGCGTTAATATCACCATCGTCATTTATATCGCCCTTTCGCATTCCCTTTCTAGCTGTTGGTGAGGGCGATTGCATTGGCGATATTCTTTGGTTGGTATATATGGCGAAAGGAATCTGAGAGGGAAATCATAAAATTGTATACTGATTATGAGTCGATTATCGAAACAAATCGTAGAATATATTTGTTTCTGATATTTATTCTGCTATCCCAGGTATTACCGATTCGGCTGTTTTTTCGTCATTCTATATTAACTGTACTAATAGTGGCTTATTTAGCATTGCTATTTATTTTGGGATATTCAGTAATTAGATTAATTTATTCGAATTATATATTGAAAAAGGAGAAGATAAATGAATACAAATAAAGAAACTAAAAAGGAATTGCACTTTGGAGTAAAGATTGCCAGTGCAATGTATGGAATTGTTCTATATTTATATGCACCTGTTCTAATAGGAAAATTCTCAGGAAATGCACTTGATAAAAATATTTCGACTACAATATCATTGATTATTGCAGGTATTTTATGTTTTTGGTTTTTACCTAAGGTAATAGGGATACCAAAAAAAGGAGCTATAAGTGACAATTTAAAAACAATTGGTTTCAAACTGCCAAAAAAATGGGGTATGAATATATTCTTAGGTGTTTTATTAGCAATCTGTACACTTACTGGCATGTTAATTGGATCACTTCTTACTGGGTTATATGAGTTTAATATCAATACCATATCTATAGAACATATATATTTCAGTTTTTTACCTGGAATTTTTGAAGAGATTATATTTAGGGGATTTGTCATCTTTATCTTTCTTGATTTATATAAGAATCTAAAAAAAGCTGTACTTATTCAATGTATTATATTTGTCATTTTACATATTGGAAGCTTTGAAATTGATATTATTAAAATAATAGATTTATTGGGAGTATTCGCACTTGCATTGACATTTACATATGTCGTATACAAAACAAGAAGTCTATTGTCAGCCATGATCTTTCATATACTTCATGATGCATTTCTTTTTGTGGTACAGCCTCCAAAGGAAATCGTATTTAACTTAACTCAGGCAATCATCTTCTATTCAAGTTTGTTTGCTTTTGCAGGAATTGCAATTCTTTTAACAAAGTTTTTTGCTAGGAAATTGCACGTTCAGGAAGACAACAATCTATATCTGCTACCTTCTAAGGAACTACATTATTCCCAAAATTAAATATAATCCAAAATAATCAACCACCTATTGAAAAAAAGAAATTTATCAGCAGGTGGTTTTTGTTTTCAAATATTTTAGCAGAATCATTTTGCTTGATTCTACTAAGAATAATCTGATTAATGCATTCTTCAATATGCAAATAGCGCAGGTATACTTGAATCGGATATAAAAAAGGTACATAATGAGGTGGATTTAATTAACTCAAGCATTCATGAAATAAATCAAAAAAGTCAACAGATCTATATGGTTTCAGAAGATATTTCAATTCGTTCTAAGAAGGCTTATTAAATTTTAAATTGTTTTTTTGTATTACTAAAAACATAGATGTTGAATTATACTAAAAATCAGCACAGAGATTAACTGTAGGTGTTGGTTCTGGCGTGACTAGGCCAGATATATATGGTAAGGTGTCAATCATTCCTAACAAGTATTGTCTTAAAACTGCAAAGTCAATAGCATTTACAGCACTGTCCAGATTTAAATCAGCATATTTTTCCCAGTCATCACCTGAAAGAGGTCTTGTTCCAAGCAATTGTCCCCGGAGTAATGCAAAATCGATAGCATTTACACCACCATCATTGTTTAAATCACCATATTGAAAAGATGATTTTTCTATAACCCAGACTTCATAAGTATTATTACCTACTGAAAAATCTAATTCTGGTTTATGAATTGCATCAGGTGTTTGTGAATTATTTATAGGATTATGTTCTAAACTTAAAACTTTTAAGTTGGAAAGTTTACTTAAGGGGCTTATATCTTTAATTGAATTAGTTGGTAGATATAAAAAATGTAACGCTGAAAGCTTACTCAATGGTTCAATATTTTCTATATTATTCACGCAAAGATATAAATTTTCCAAGTTTAAAAGAGCACTTAGGGAAGATAAATCACTTATTCCAGTATCATTTAAGCCCAAGTAGGTTAGATTAAGAAGATTTTCAAGTGGACTAAAGTCGTTAATTTTATTATCACATAAAGTTAGCGACTTTAGATTTTTAAGAGAACCTAATTGTATTATTTCTCCAAAATTATTAGAATCTAGCAATAATTCGTTTAAATTAGTAAGCTTACTGAGTGATTCCAAGTTACTTATTTGATTATTTGATAGATTCAAAGAATTTAAGGTGTTTAAATTGCTAAGAGCTGTCAGGTCAATTATTTGATTCTTTGATAAATTCAAAGTATCTAAGTTGTTTAAATTGCTAAGAGCTGTCAGGTCAATTATTTGATTCTTTGATAAATTCAAAGAATTTAAGTTGTTTAAACTACCAAGTGCTGACAAATCACTTATTTTATTATTTGAGATGTTTACATTTGTTAAACTGTCAATTTTACCAAGTATACTTATATCTTCTATTTGAGTATTTGATAAATCCAGAGATTCAATATTAGGAAGATATGTAAGCGAATCTAGATTTATAGCCTTTAAGCTATTGTTTGATAAATTCAAATAGGATAAATTTTTAAGACTTTTCAGTGAAGTTATATCATTTATGCTAGTATAAGATAAGTCTAAGTAAGTCAAATTTTTAAGATTTTCCAGTGGGCTTATATCATTGATTGGATTATTGGACAAGGATAAATGTTTTAAGTTTGTAAGACCAGTCAATGGGGTTACATCTTTTATTATACTGCCACCACTTGATTTTGCAACTATTCTGAGTTCGGTTAGATTAATAAAATGTTTTAGTGGAGTGATATCTTCTATTTGTTTTTTGCCCATCATACCAAATGATACAGAAGTGTCTATTTGTAATTTTGTAATACCCAAAACATCACTTTTCAAAATATCATCACTAGAGGTTTTTCCAATTGCTTCTAGTATTGATCTTTTGAGTTCCTGATCTTCAACTTCAATTATTTTGTCTGTTTCCTCTTGTGAGAAAACAAACACTTTTGGGAAAAAAGCAAAAAGCATTGAAGTTACAATTAAAGCAATAAAAGCCTTTACATATTTGTTATACATAATCAAATCCCCCTTTTATTTGTTTTATATACAAGCCTTATAACATAAGGCGTATATTTTTAATTTGAAATAATCTACAATAAAATATCATTCTAAACAACAACCGAGCATTGTAGAACCGAATTTAAAAGCTTTACAAATAATAATACCCCCTTTTTAATTTCATTATAATTATCTTCTCATTTTCATTATAGTATATTTACATTCGAAACTGACGGAAAAGTTGAATTTTATTTATTTTTATTAACTTTGCCATTGTAGTTGATGACATTCCTATGCTTTTTTGCAACTCGGTTTTAGAAATTTTTTTTCAGAAAGCAATTCAACAATATATTTTTTACAACATCTTCCTTAAGAGACTATCATTATACTAAGCAAAAAAATAATGCTTATTATCATATTCAAGCAATTAATTTACCCTTTCAAAATATTGAATTTTATTATATAGATAAGGAGCTGAAAAAATGATAAAGGAACCAGAAACATATGAAGAATTGATTAGAAAAAAAAGATGTATTGACTTAACAAAGTATTATGAATTATCTGAAAATGATTTAGAAGGAAAACACCTCTATTAGTTAATGAATCGTATATTTTTCTATAGAACATTTTTTTATCCTCATCGTCTGCAAGATGATGTAAAGCTAGAGAAGAAACAATTACATCATAATCTTTATAAAAATTAAATTTATAAAAATCACTAACTATATATCTTATATCCCTAAATTTCTCCAATTTTGTTTTAGCTACAGATATCATATTATCAGCAATATCTAAACAGGTAATTTGAGAGTTTTTGAATCTTTGTTTGATGGAACTTGCTAAAGTTCCTGTACCACAACCTAAATCTATTACTTCTATATTCTCTTCTTTATCAAATGGTATGGATAGAACCAATGCCTCAACCATTTGTTTATAATAAGGTATTAAATTCAATATAATTTCATCAAATTCTTTTGCCTCATCTTCAAAATGATTTTTGATCTTTTCAGTTTTATTCACTATTTCGTCCTCCATCTTTAACATTTTTTAGTATATAGAATATCTATTTGAGAGGTTCTACAAATTCAACTGGATGTTGAATAATCTTTGCGGTTTCTTCTACGGATAATCCTTGGCTCAAATAACGTTTTGCAATGACAACCATCGATTCTCCTATCTCAATAATATGCTTATCAGGGTCATATATACGAACTACCCTTTGCTGCCAATCATGCTTTTTAGGTTTATGAACATATTCAATATCATCAAATTTATTTAGATGGTTAATAAAAGCATCAAAGTCATCTTCCTCAAAATACAGTTCAAAGTTATGAGACTTCTTCATAACTGTTTTTTTGTCTATTGATATGATATCAGCAAAATTTAGTTGTATTGCAAACCCACCATCAAATACCACATTCCATCCAAGATCCAGTACAATATTTTGACCCAATACTTGTTGATAAAACTTTTTTGAAATTTCCAAATCACTAACTGCAATTAATGCACATGTATATTTCAATTTAAATCCTTCCTTTTCAACAAAATTTTATAATAATATTTCTTTAAAAAAACATTCTAATTTTGTAATTCTATCATTTTCTGTAGTAATCATACTTACAAAATGGACATTTAGGATAATCAAAGTCATGCATCTTCCCGCAACCAGGACACTCTACCTGCTCAAGGCTATCACCTTCACTAACATCTTCTGCTTGAAAAAATTCAATTTTACCACACGACGGACAGACATAAATAGCAACTTCCAAAGATCCAGCCAAAAGATTTGGTATATCCCCTAGAATCCAGCCTTTCTCACCAAGTTGCAACCTTTCATTTTTAATGTATTGCATAAGACCATTACAGCGAAGACAAGACAATTCTCTATTCACATATATTCACTCCCGAAATTATCAATATCATATTTCATATATGAAATATTACTTACTTTAGGCGGTTTCAAAAAATAACCTATACAGTATTCAGGTCATAAAGCCCTTCAATCTAGATTTTTTGAAACCGCAATTGACCAGTTATTTTTTTGGAATTACCTTATATTACAATGTTTCATGTTGAGAAATAACTACTTTACACTTTTGTCTAAATAGTTTCGAGTGCACATAATATATAAAACAGCTATTAACATAATTCGTATTATCAACAAAGAGACCTTTATCAATATTTAATCGAAATATTTTAGCATACTTAAATACAACATCAAATGTTTTACAACAATTCTACCACACTTTGCCTAGAAAATAAATCGAATAATCGAATAAAAGTTCCAGTTAAAAAGACCACTATCTTTCTCCTGTAACTACTCCAAAAAAGTAATCTTCAAAGACCCCTTCATCTTCATCTACAGTCTCCCTACTCCTTATTTCGCCACTAATAAAACCCTTATATAGCCTCCAACTCTACATTCACTCATAAATTATAACCGGCGTTTTAAGTTTTGCGTATCTCCATATTATATCTATATCTTCATTTGTTAAGGCAATACACCCCAACGTCCAATCGTACTTATTTCCACCACCATGAATTCCAACTTCTCCTCCAAGTGGTGTATACCAATCAGGTCTTTGCTTATTTATATCAGCATTTTTTATTGAATTATAAACTGTTTCATTTATTAAATTGTTTTTCAAACCTTTTTGAGCATCTTCTGAATTAGGGTAACTTATTCCAAGAAATTTATGAAATTGACTCTGTCCATTACGAGTACATATATAATAATTGCCTATAGGAGTTTTTGAATCGCCCTCTTTATGCTTGTCACCAATCGGATTTCCACCTAATGCAATTTTAAACATTCCTATTGTTTCACCATTTCCGCGTAGTTCTAATAATCTTTTTGATTTAAATATGTTTATTTCTACTGATTCCAACTCGTTTTGTGGCTCATTAAAGTAATAATCCATTTCTATATCCTCACCATCATCTATATTGTCCCCTGTATTATATTTTTCAATATTGTCTATATTTTTATTGCTTAAGTTTTTATCATAATCAATACTCCCACATCCTATCAACATACTGCATGTTATACAAATGCAAAATAATATCTTGGTAAAATTCATAAACATACACCTCCTTAAATCCATTGTTAAATGCTATAATTTTTACACTATATTTCCACCTTTTATTTCTACCAATCCATCAACAGTTCTTAAGTATATTTCTTTTTTTAATAATTGATTTATTTTTTTCGCCAAAAATATAGTAAATAAATTCCTCATTGTAATTCTCAGCTTTTGTTTTGCCTAAAAACTCATATTGACTCATTCATTATCGTTACCTACCTTAAACATACTTTTTAATTCTTTTATATCTTTTTCATTTAACTTTTTACTCCCTACAAGTGCTGCAACTAGCTTTTTAGCACTCCCTGCATAAATCTTATCAATAAGGCTTTGGGTAGTATATTCATTGTATTCAACTTTGGAGACATTAGGTGAATAATAAAAAACTTCTCTTTTTGATATCTCTACAACACCTTTTTTACACAACCTTCTCAATAAAGTTTTTATAGTTGAAGATTCCCATTCGCTTGTTTGCTGCAAAGTTGTTCTTATTTCAGTAAGTGTAAGTTCTCCCTCTGCATTCCATAAAACCTTCATCACTTCAACTTCTGAATTTGATATCTTTGAAACTAACTTTCCCATAATTTCAACTCCCTACTCCGGTTTACTGATGTAACCCACATGTATAGGTTACATCAGTAAACTTTCGCATGTCAATAGTAATTTACGTTTTCAACTTTTAATTTTTTTTAGATAAGAAAAAATCAAATAAATAACTGAGCAACTGGAGTTTCAAAAAATTCGATTTGATGTGCTTTGTGACAGAAATAATAAATATGTATTTTTTGGAAACTCCCTAACTTGAAGTATAGAAGCTTATACATTCCAGAAGTTACAAAGAACAATAATGAAAAAGCATCACAAAAAACTAGTGGGCATAGCCCCAATTAAAGGCGGAACCTGTTTTAGTGTCAAATGACGCAATTCTTAGACCTGAGCATTAGAAAAAAACTTCGGGGCATCGATCCCCTTCGTTTTTGTCTCTTTCACTTTGTTCGAAAGATGTGGAATCTGTTGTCGAAGGCTTGATAATTTATCTCTCATTGACGGATAAGGTGGTTTCAAAAAATAACCTATACAGTATTTCGGTCACAAAGCCCCTCAATCTAAATTTTTTGAAACCGCAGTTGATCAGTTATTTTTTTTGAATCACCTAAACTCAAACCCCATTCTTATACTTAACTTTCATCCCATCCCAAAAAATAACAACAATCTTATTGTGAATTAAACTTCTTATTTATCCTCTTTTTCAATCTCACTTAACATTTCTTTAATAAGCTTTTTATCATCCTTTTCCGGTTTAAACTTTTCAAACAAATCCGGTCGCTTTAAACATGTACGCTTAAGGGTTTCTTTTCTTCTCCAACGCGTTATGTTTGCATGATGTCCTGACAACAGCACATCGGGCACCTTACGGTTATTAAACTCTACAGGCCTTGTATAATGCGGATACTCTAAAAGACCATCATAATGAGATTCATCAGAATAAGAATCTTCATTTGACAATACACCGGGTATAAGTCGGCTAACCGAATCAATCAAAACCATTGCAGGAAGTTCACCTCCAGTAAGCACATAATCACCTATGGATACTTCCTCATCAACAATCTCTTCAATTATTCTTTCATCAATCCCCTCATAATGCCCACACAACAAGACAATATGCCTCTTAGTTGACAGCTCTTTTACAACCTCTTGCGTAAGTACTCTTCCTTGGGGACTTAAGTATATTACTTTTGGTTTATAATCTATATCTTTTATAATTGAAAGATAGGCATCATAAACAGGCTGTGCTGTCATTATCATTCCACCGCCGCCTCCATAAGGATAGTCGTCGGCTTTTTTGTGCTTGTTTTTAGAGAACTCTCTTATATTGACAGCATTAATATCAAGTATTCCTTTTTCTTGAGCTCTTCCTATAATACTCTCTTTTAATACGGAATCAATTACTTCCGGAAATAATGTCAAAATATCAAATTTCATCGTCAATCAATCCTTGTGGTAATTCTACAATTATTTTTTTATCTTCAACAGAAACTTCCTTTACTACTGATTTTAATGCTGGTATGAGAAGTTCCTTTTTATTTTCGTCACGAACAATATATACATCATTACTTCCTGTTTGAAGAATATCTACTAAAATACCTAAACTATTTCCCTTTTCATCATAAACGCTGCAATTAATCAAATCACATACAAAGAAAGAGTCCCTTGGCAGCTTTACTGCATCATCTCTATTTATTATTATAAATTTATCTTTTAGTTTTTCTGCCTCATTTGAATTATTTATATCTTTAATCTTAAGTATTACAAAATTTTTATGATACTTAACACCCTCAAAGTTATATTCTTGCATGTTTTCAGCAATTTCTGACGATATATATGCAGATTTTATTTTTTTAAATCTTATAGGATCGTCAGTTAGAGGTATTACCTTAACTTCACCCTTTATACCATGAGTATTCACTATTTTTCCTATTTCAAAATACTGTAACATTATTTACACCGCCATTTGAGTTATTAATTCTTATATCATCTCTTTCATACTCTAAAATTATTGAGTTTATAAAAAATAACATATTCATTATTTCTTTGCAAAGCCCATCATGGAGGATTTTAATTTTTAATGCACAGAAACATTACTCTTCTAAGCAAAAAATGGCAATAGTATTTTTTGAAACTTAAGTTACAAAGTTTTTTTGATTTTGCCTAATTAAAAATCGCGCTTGACTAGCTTTTTTTATCACTTTAATTTGAAAAAATGTGGGCAAGAGTATACCCTCGCCCACATTTTTATTGTAGTATTTCTACAGATACTCTTTTATTTTCTTTTATTGCTGCTGCCTTCACAACTGTCCTAATAGCCTTTGCAATTCTACCTTGTTTTCCTATAACTTTACCCATATCTTCTTGTGAAACTGTAAGTTCAAGGATCATTGATTTTTCACCTTCAACTTCATTTACATAAACATCATCCGGGTAATCAACCAAGGCTTTGGCAATTGTTTCGAGAAGTTCTTTCATACAAATCATACCTCCCGCTCGTTTACCCTTATTTTGTAATTATTATTACTGAATAGCTCCAACCTTCTTCAACAAAGTCTTAACAGTATCTGTTGGCTGAGCACCATTCTTAATCCATTTTTGTGCTTTTTCAGCATCGATATTTATCGCGCTTGGTTCAGTAAGTGGATTGTAAGTACCAATCTCTTCAATGAATCTTCCATCACGAGGATATCTTGAATCAGCTACAACTACTCTATAAAACGGGCTTTTCTTAGCACCCATTCTTTTTAATCTTATTTTAACTGCCATCTATTTTTTCACCTCCTGCTATTAATTTAATTCATTTTTATCTAAACGGTAATTTGAATTTATTCCCAAATCCTTTTTTACCGCGTTTACCCATGTCTGTCATCATCTTCATCATTTTTCGCATTTCATCAAAGCTCTTTAAAACCTTATTAACATCCTGAACTTTTGTACCACTACCAGCTGCAATTCTTTTTCTACGACTGCCGTTTATTATTGAAGGATCATTTCTTTCCTTTTTTGTCATTGATCTTATTATTGCTTCAAAGCGAGCCATTTCTTTCTCGCTGTCTGCTGAATCAATACTTTTAAGTGCCTCAGAATTAACTCCCGGCAGCATCCCCATTATTTTATTTAAGGGTCCCATTTTCTTTATCTGCTGCATTTGGTCAAGAAAATCTTCTAAGGTAAACTGCTGAGTGCGCATTTTCCTTTCCATTTCTATTGCTTTCTTTTCATCAAAAGCTTCTTCCGCTTTCTCAATCAGGCTTAATACATCACCCATTCCAAGAATCCTTGACGCCATTCTATCGGGGAAAAACGGCTCTATATCACTGAGTTTTTCACCCATACCCATAAACTTAATGGGTTTACCTGTAACCGTCTTAACTGATAATGCTGCTCCACCTCTTGTATCGCCATCAAGCTTAGTCAGAACTACTCCATCAACTCCAAGTTTTTCATTAAAACTTTTTGAAACATTAACAGCATCCTGACCTGTCATTGAATCAACTACAAGAAGAATTTCATGTGGTCTAACACTATCTTTAATATTCATTAATTCATCCATAAGTTTTTCGTCAATATGTAGACGACCAGCTGTATCGATGATCACCAAATCATGCTGTTTTAATTTTGCATGTTCAATTGCAGCTTTTGCTATATCAACAGGGTTTGTTTTATCTCCCATTGAAAACACTTCAACATCAAGTTGATTCCCAACTACTTGTAACTGTTTTATAGCAGCTGGTCTGTAAACATCACATGCTACTAAAAGTGGTTTTTTACCCTGTTTTCTAAGATAATTCGCAAGTTTACCGGAAGTTGTTGTTTTACCGGATCCCTGAAGTCCTACCATCATACAAACCGTAGGAGGTTTTGGTGAAAATATAATTTTGCTTTGCCCAGGTCCCATAAGATTAATAAGCTCTTCATGAACAATTTTAATTACCTGCTGACCTGGAGTAAGGCTTTCTAAAACATCTTGCCCTACTGCTCTTTCAGAAACCTTTGATATAAAATCTTTTACAACTTTAAAGTTTACATCCGCTTCTAAAAGGGCAAGCTTTATTTCACGCATCATTTCCTTTACGTCTTTTTCATTAACTCTACCTTTTCCTTTAAGCTTCTTAATGGTTTCTTGAAGCTTATTTGAAAGCCCTTCAAACACCATATATTAGACACCTCATCTTTTTCATCGCCAACTGTAAATACGTATACTCATCCATTATTTACAGTCAGTTTCATCAATTCTCAATTATATCAACTATACCATCTTCAATATTTTTCAAATACTCAATATCATCTATATTCATATTTTCTTTATTAATACTTTTTAGATATCTCAATATCTTTTCAGCTTTTAACTTCTGCTCAGAAAATTTACTCACAAGTCCTAACTTCTCTTCCATATTTAAAAGGGAAGCTTTTCCTCTTTTTATATTATCAAAAATACCCTGTCGGCTCATGTTAAAATGTTCTGCAATTTCTCCAAGAGAATAATCGTTATTAAAATGCAAATCTAATATTTCATACTGCTTCTTTGAAAGCAGCTGCCCATAAAAATCCAACAAGAGGGATATCTCATATATTTTATCCATCATTTCACCTGTAAAGTAAAATTCTTTACACCAATTTTAAGCTAAATCACATTATAAGTCAAGGCTTTTTTTAATTAAACTAAATTTTCTCTGATCAACTTATGATAATGTCTCATTGTATCGCAAATAAAAATGTCCCTAAATATAGTATAATTGTCTCACATATAAATTTGTGTGAGGTGGTTACTAATGAGAAAGGTTGATTTGAACATGAAAGCAAACAAAAAACCACCTGTAATTTGGTAGTTTTAATCTATTCACATTATATTAAATAGCATTTATTTTTTTGTTAATTCTCTGAATTTTAATATCATGGTCTGTAACTTGTTCTTTTATATTGGCCACTTCATCAATAACCATATCTAGCTTTTGATGAGTTACTTTATTATCATTTTTTAAAGCAAGCATATCGGATTCCATTTTATCAAATCTTGTTTCCATTGTGTCAAATCTAGCTTCCATTTTATCAGATTTTGACTCTATTGTATCAAATCTAGATTCCATGTTATCAACTCTAGTTTCCATACTTCCAAATCTTGTTTCCATACTGTCAAATCTAGTTTCCATTTTGTCAAATTTAGTTTCCATGCTGTCAAATCTTGTTTCCATACTGTCAAATTTAGTTTCCATTTTGTCAAGCTTTTCAAGCTTCTTTAATATTAATTTTAAAGTTTCTTCCATGCTTATTCCCTCCTATAAAAATATTATATCATATATGGTAAAAAAGTATATATAGTTTTGATATTTAATTGATAAGCTATAAAAAAATCCCCTTATTAATAAACAGTAAATTTATACTGCCTATCAACAAGGAGCTCATTTGGAAATCTTGTCATTTTCAAACTTAATGAATCCCTAAAAACTACTGAACAATTGTGTTTCAAAAAACAGATTTACATTTTTGGCTTTTGAAAAATAATGTTCCTATGTTCAAAGCTTTTTTAGCTTCATTAAAAGGTGATACTATAAATAATTAACCAAAGTTTTTAAAACACCTTATTCTTCCTCTTCGTTTACCTTTTTATCATTCTTCTTGCAATTAACTTTTGAAACTATTTCCGGAACCATTTCAACCAACTTTTCAAAGCCTGCATTTTTCTTAATAGGAATCATTTCAATTTGTTCACCTTTTATAACCAATACAGCTGTAGGTGAAATTCTAGCTCCTATACCAGAGCCTCCACCAATACCCGCTGCACCTTTTGGGTCACGGCCATCACCGCCTCCTGATCCAAGTCCAAAGCTAGTTGTTATAAAAGGTATTAAAGTAGCCTCTCCAACTTTTATAGCCTCACCTATTACAGTTTTAGAAGTTAAAAACTTCTCCAATTTTTCAAATAGTACACCAACATTTTCATTTACATCAAATATAGAATCAGCCATTTGATTTTACCTCCTTAAATTTTGGTTTTTGATTTATTTTATCAGGTCTTGAAAGGTACAGTCTTAAAGCTAAATATGCTACATAAGCCAATACCACTCTTGCCTGTATTAAACCTTTTATTTCAAATATTTCTTCATCAAATACTGTATTTACCGAAATATTTGCCACTTTAAGCTCTTTAGAAAAAACATTAAGTATTGCACACGAAATTCCTGTAATATAAGGATCTTCAAAACCAACTCTGCCGTCAATTAAAAATTTTTTTGGCTTAATATGCTTCAGTAATTTTTTTATACATTTAAATGCACATTTTAAAAATTCAGAATCCAAATAATTCCTTGATGCATCTTTTTTTTCAGTTTTTTCTTTATCAATTTTTTTCTTTTTATTGGTCTTACTAATATTAATTCTTTTTTGAAATCCTAATATACGAATATACATGTCAGCTTTTTGTGAATATACATTTGTATAGTCACAGCCAAAGAATTTAAAAAACCATGATACACTTGCCTTAACAAACAGATTTTCATCCTTTTGTGCATCTATTTCAAACTCAAAAGGCACGATAAGAATTAATGTTAGTAATAAAAATATAGCCGCCAATATATAACCCAAAATCACCAATATTATCATACTCTAAGTCCTCGCTTGAATAAGTTTTAATCCATATTTAGCACTTTTCTTAGTTGTTGAACCTATAATTGATCCTGTTGCCTTAATACCCTTTTTTATGGTTTTTTTACCTGGAATGTAATCAATAAACGCTGAAGCTATATCCAAAGATTTTTTTTGCTGGTTTATATAATCCTTTATTCCATATTTGCTTGACGAATCAAAAATGTTATCTAATACCATAGCTCTGACATTTTCAATTTCATCAGGAACCTCTTTTGTTTCTTCTAAACTTTCTAGTTCATAGTATAGAAGTTTAAATTGAGTTAGCTCTTTTCTACATTTTTTACAAACCTTAAGGTGTTCCTCTACAAACACCTTTTCAAGAGGTTCAATTGTTCCATCTATATACATTTGAATTAAATCAATATCAAATTTGCATTCCATAATCTACATCTCCCATACACCTTTTTTTACCAAACTTTCCTTTAGAAGCTTCTTACCTCTAAAAAGGTAAGTTTTTACCGTACCGATAGGACACGACATAAGGTCAGCAATTTCATTATAACTAAGTCCTTTAATGTGCCTAAGTAAAACAGCCATTTTTACTTCATCCGGAAGTTCCCTTATGGACTCCTCTAAAGTCTTTTTTGTATCAAGATAAACCACCCTATCTTCAGTAAGTCCTCTGTCTGAAACTACATCTTCAAGTGTTCCATCATTTTCATTAGCACTTGAATTAATAGACAATTCCGACGCTTTATTTTTGTTATCCCTCTTAAAGTTGATACAGGTGTTTACAGAAATTTTCTTTATCCAAGGTGATATAGGTTTTTTGTCATCCACTTTATCAAATCCCCTATAAATCCTTAAGAAAATTTCCTGGACCAGGTCAAGAGCATCTTGTTGTGAATATGTATAACTATAACATATACTGTATATGTACCTTTGGTATTTTTCAAACAAAAGGTCAAAACCTTCTCTCTTATTCTTTTTACATAGTTTTATTATTTTCTGATCCGGAACCTCCACTAGGTTGACTTCCTTTCATATAATCTTAAGCTGCTTTTATCTATATATACACTAAACAAACCAAAAAGTTTTGATATAATTAAAATTTTTTAAAATAGTTTATTCGATTTTAAAAAACAACTTGTCAACTGTGGTTTTAAAAAATCTAGATTAATGGAATTTTGGGTCTAAATACTGTATAGGTTATTTTTTGAAACCGCCTTAAAAGCAGCATAACATAAAAAGGGCTCCCATCTTTTAAAATGAGAACCCTTCTTTTTAATTTCTTTCAAACAGAAGTATAATCTATGAAACTTAAAATCTCGATGTGTCTACGTTTTTGTTTTACAAATCTTTAAATATCTATTTCATAAGGATCATCCTCATCTGAAACTATATCCCATTCTTCTTTATCTTCATTAAAATCTGCAATTTTATCAATAGGCATTTTCAAATACTTTCCGTAAGCCGTGGCAGCAATTTCTCCATTTGCAAGCAATATTTCACCTGTACCTTCAAATATTCTTCTAGAATCCTTTGTAATCCTTGCTACTGCCCGAAGTTGTTCATCTAAAGGTATGGGTTTTTTATATTTTACATTGAGTTCAACAGTAACTCCCCATATATTTTCCTGATCGATCATTATTGCTCTGCCTATTGTCTCATCAAGTATAGCTCCTGCAACTCCGCCATGAAGTCTACCGGGATAACTCTGATGTCCTTCAAGGGTTTTAAATACCGAAACCAATTCACCATTTTCAAGTTCATAAAACGAAGCTTTTAAACCGTAATCATTTTTCATACCACATACCAAGCACATTCTACAATTTTGCTGTTTTCGAGTAACTTTGTATTTCATTTTTTCTTCCCTCTCTAATTGTTATATTGTTTTAGGGAGTTTCAAAAAATTCATATTCATGATTTCTGTTACAAAGCCCATCAAATCGAATTTTTTGAAACTCCAGTTGATCAGTTATTTTTTATTTCACCTTATAAAATAGGCGTATACATAAAACACCACTAATACATTATACCCCGCTTTTGGGTAATGTTCCATAGGCCTCTTTATACTCTAAAATAACATTATTCTCTTTTGCATATTTAAGACAGTCATCTGTAAGAAGTTTTTTTACATCTTCTCTAGTTTCAAAAGAGTTTTCAGGTACGATTACAATAAGTGTTCTAGACTTTATATTAGGATAATTCGTATTTTCAAAATCTCTTAATTTTCTTATACTGGATCTAATACGATATTTTACACCATTTGTTGAGTCATAAGTTTTATTACTAAGATTAATACTTGTAACATCAATTATATCTCCATTGTTATACTTTATTATGGATACATCCTCTGGAGTATCTTTTCCCTCAAGCTCAAATATTTTTTTTGCTCTTACTCCAGGGGCAAGTCCCCACAAATTTGTAGAAGATTCATCCTTTTCTTTATCTCCGGGCTTTTGGCTGTCACCATCTAGCCATGCACGCACATTAGCCCTCTGTATAAAATAGAGATTTGGCAAGAAGTTTATGGGAAGACCTGATTCTACCTTATAACGTACAATAATATCGATATTTTCTTTGTCGTAGAGTATTTTAGTTTCACTAAAGTCAAGACCGGAGAGTCCATTCACAATGCCAAGGCTTTTTAGTCTTCTGTCTGCATCAATTTCCTCGTTTGCAATGTGTTTTTTGCACATAAGCTTAATTACAGGTGCTGCTAATGCTCCTTTTAAGTCTTCAAAAGCTCCTTCTGCTAAAAGAGAAGCAAAACTTATAATTTGTTCTTTTGGATCCTTTATAGCATTTTCAAGTTTTTCTTTTATATTTTTTGCGTTAGCAATACCTTCCTTTGAGAGATCCTTAATTTCATCTATATCTGATGATAACTTTTCAAAATCCATATTTTTTGTATCTTTATCCTTATTTTCAATAACCTCTTTAGCATTACTTAAAGTGCCTATGCCATCAACAACACTATTTATGTCTTCTTTTGCAGTACTACTCTTTTCATCTAAATAGTCATTTTTTTCATCGTGTAGTTTTTGAGCACCAGATACTGAATAAAGATAGCTGTAGGTAGCTAATTCGTTTGCTGTTTCATTTATTGCGTGTTGAATAATACTTTGGGTGTATACGATTTTTATAAAAAGTGCAAAACTTAGTATTACACATATAAATAATGGCAATACTAAAGCGGCTTCAACAGTAAGAGAACCTTTATTATTTTTTTTGAATTTCGAAATATCAAAAATCATATAAACCCTCTCTTATTAGAATTTTTCATCTCTATAGTTGAGCTATGAATAAAATATAAGTTCCAACTTTGGATAAAACAGTTTCAAAAAACAACCTATACAGTATTTCGGTCACAAAACACATCAATCTAGACTTTTTAAAACCGCAGTTGACCAGTTATTCTTTTGAAATCACCTAGAACAAAAATTTGATTCAATTTGATTTGTGATATTTTAACATAATAAAATAGTATGTTATTTTTTCATTCTCCCTTAACTTTTGTATAAAGGATAATCAAAAAAGCTTTGTGACTGGAGTTTCAAACATTAAATCAACATTTTTTGCATATCAAAATAATGTTCCTGTGCATAGAAATTCAAAAGTTTCCATTACTGGCTTTGTAACAAACATAATAAGCATGTAATTTTTTTGAAACTCCCTAAGTTATTTTTCAAACAAACTAATAACCTTTAAATAACATTACATAAACATTGTGTCGATCCTTTTCCTCGGTTTTCAATTCTTTTCTAACAAAAGCCTGCGACATAAAAAAGTATTTCATCGAAACGTTGACTTTTATGCCAACATGGGTATTACAATTTGAAAGTCTAAAATCTTCATTCTCTGTCATTTTTATCATTTGTAATTGTATGAGATCTTGTATTCTAGTAATTTTTTTGGTTTTGTTGGTTGTTAAGAGCAATAATCTCAAATAATCTTCATAATTAAAAGAAAGCACACTTGCTTTAATATTATTTACTCCAACAGTAGAATTTTTGCTTTTATTACCGAAAGAATCTATATATTTGTTTAATTTCTCTTTACCAGAATTTTTTGCTTCCTCAAGTTTTTTTTCAATAGTATCTTGTATATCTGAAACTTCGTTAGTTATTTTATTTTTTATTGACTCTTTGATTTGTTCTATTTCTTCTTCTGCCTTGTCAATAGGCATAGTAAGCTTGCTCTGGACATCTTCTTTTGCACTCTTATACTCATCTTCTGCAAGTTCATATATTAATTTTATCACTTTTTTCATTTCTTCATTTTCAACATTTAAAACTTCATCTTCTAGGTTTTCAGTAAACTTTGAAAAGTTGTCCACTATGGCTTTATCAGCAGATTTCAAAGCATTATCAATTGGTTCAAAAACCTTCTCTACCGTATTATCAATTTTAGTATCTATCGTTTCACTTATGCTATCCATTGATATTTTTATAGTATTTTCAAGAGAATCTATTCCATTACCAACTACTTCTTTTGATAGATCTTTAACAGTTTCAGTAGCTTTTTGAGTTATCTCGTCCTTTAGTTTATTCATACCACCCTTAATACTTAATATCCAAGTACCATTTGTCTTAAAAATAGGTACCGACTCTCCCTGCAGCAGAAATTTTATATCAAGAATTGATTCTGCCATTGACCAGCCCATAACTATTAATGCCGCAACAAGATGTACTGCAAGAGCAGCAAAAGGTCCAGTGGCAGCAGCAATTGAACTTGCTATTGAGTATACATTTTTCATTTTTACTGGATCTAGATAGACATGCAATGTATTTAATGTAAATCTTATAAGAAGAATTTTAGTCATTACGTTTAAGGTATTTAATTTTTCATTGTCACTTCCACCAATTATGTATTCAATCTCATTTTCAAAATACATATAAGGCTTTCTATCGCTTCTGTTTCTAAGTCTTAAATCAACTTGACTTATTGTGTTGCTACTTTCCTTTAAATCCTTTGTAGAAAGATAATTATTGAAAACACCTAATGCGTACTCGTCCACATAGATTTCATCCCGAAGTGATTCAAGTCCCTTTTCAAAAAATTCAATTAGCTTAGAGAGTAAAGCTAATCCACCACTAATTGAGTCATTACTATCATTTTCAAAATTCATTTTTTCAATATCAGATTCATCAGAAAGTTCTAATTCACCCTTAGGATCAATTATCTTTTTTACAAATTCAAGATCTTCGCCAATAAATGCCTTCAATATTTCTTCACTATCTACCTTAACATCTCCTGACGGTAGAGTTTTTAAAAGTTCTTTAAAATCTTCATGAGATTTTGGAGCATCAATTTCCTTTAGAGGATTATCTGATCCTTTTATAAGATCTTCTGAAGCATCGCGTGGATCTTCAACTTTCTGTTCACTTTTTTTAATTTTTTCAATGGGAAATTCTTTATCAGTAACTTTACTGTATTTTTTAATATAGTCAGTATCTAATTTTTTTACTTTTATCACATTATCTAGTATTTGATTGTATATAAGTTCGTCATCATCTTTATCATAGTCTTTTATAATATTTAAGCTATCATCAATATCATCTACATTTTTATCGGATAAAAACGTCTCTAAATCCTTAAGGGATTTTTTATTTTCATTAAATTTCTTTTCTAATTTCTCCATGCTTTCTTTTGATACTTGATCTTCTAGTTTTCTTATTTCTTGTCTCATCTTTTCAGCAAAATCGCTGGTATCTCCATCTATTTTGGTTTTTAGATCTTTAATTTTTTTATCTATTTTTACTGCATCTTCTTTTATTTTATTTGCTAAACCAGAAGCCTCTTCATTATTTTTGATATAACTATCTATATACTTAAATATATTATCTATATCCGTTGTTGCTGCTTTTTTTGCTTCATCAAATTCTTCTTTTGCTTCTTTTGCATCGTCTTTTGCATCATCATACCTTTCGTCATAAGGTTCATCTAAATCCGCAATTTGCTTTGCCATGATAGCTTTATCTATAATTCCCCCTTCTGTGACAGCAGCTAACAAAAGTGCATTTTTTGCTTCTTTATAAGCCTCAGAATCTCTATGATCATCAAGAGCTTCTTTTGCTTCTTTTTTCTTTTCCTTACACTCCTTATATTCCTTTTCTTTTACAACTTTTATAGAAATACTTTTGCAGTAATCTTTGATCTTGTCCTTTAATTCTTTAGCATTATAGTTATTAACTTGTTCGATACTTTTAGCCAAATCTTCTAAAGATTTACTAACATCATCCAAGCTCTTATCAACTTCAAGCTTATTTGACAACACTTCTGATTGTTTTTTATATCCTTTAAATACATTAATCTTTTCAAGAAACTCTTCGCCTAGTATTTCAGGAGCCCTATATTTCATATAATCTACGATTTGAGATCTTAAAACTTCATTTTCAGCGAGATTATATATCGGTACAACTTTTACACCCTCAACTCTGTAGTCATACATATCAAGAAAACTTACATCTTCATATTTATCTTCTTCGCCTAAAAACTTTTTAGCATAATCCCAGGAAGAATCGCCTAAATTTTTCTTTTCTCCTCCTAGTTCAGTCATTAAGTTTCTATTCATATAATACAATAATTCCTCTTCGAGTACAGAAGGGTTGTTCTCTGACAATGCCATCAGACCAAACCATTCTTTTAGAATATTGTTGTAATTTGCAAGCAATGAATTTGCTCCAGCTTCTGCAGCACTTTGAACTTGAGATTCCGCTACTCTAGCTCGAGCTCCATCTACAAGTACTCCTGTCAATATCAACATAATCGTAAGTATAATACTTATATATACTGTTATGGCTCCATCGTTTTTTTTGAACTTTGTCATAAAAGCACCTCGATTTTATAGATAGAATTTCTACAATTTAAGACAAGAACAAATTAAAAACTTGTACCTGTGAAATAGTATTGCTAGAACAAAGAGTCATTGACTACAGAGGTATAATTTCAGATAAAAAATCCGGCTTTTAAGGGCTACCCTAGCTAATAAAAGGATTTTTCATTGGTTTTGAAGCTCTGAGTAAGTAACCTATTTCAAAGCTTGAAAACTTTTAAAAGCTTCCATAATGAGGTATGTACTTTTTGTAACTCCGGTTGATCAGTTAATTTTCAAATCACCTTATTTACTTAATCTATCTCTAAAACTATTAACTTTATCCATTATCTTCTCTAAATTATTACCTGTTGCAGCATCTATGCGTTTACCCATATCTATTGTAAAATCAGTACTTCTTATGAATTCGGCAGGTTCATTTACCAAAGCTTCGGACTCAGCAGATATAACAACAGTAGTATCCATTCCAAAAATAGATAATAGATCACCTATAGGATTTTTAAATTTCTTTTTTACTGTTACAACAAGTTTTTTATAAACAATATAATTTTTTAGTTTGGCACTGAATTTTATATCAGTTGTATTCATAGGTCCTTTTTTATCACTAGTTTGAAGAATGCTATAATCACCTAAATTTTTTCTAATATATTCTTCAATCTTTTTCTCTTTTTTAGTTTCGTTAGTATCACCTAATCTCCAATAGGGATCATTATCTTCAAAATCTTTAAGTTTTACTAAGCTTAGGTACATATCACTTTTAGGATTTTTCCAAATTGCAGTTCCCCTCTCAGCAGCACGATCTGCAAGAGACTTGACATAAGCTTGTTCGTAGAGAAATACACTTATATAAATAAGTGCAATTATAGATAGGAATATGATAGGAACAATTAATGCTGCTTCAATAGTAGTACTACCTTTGCTATTTCGTAGATTATACATCAAATCACAACCTTATTGTCGATATCTGACCCTTATAGTTCAATTACCAAATGATATAAACGCACAAAATCCTCTATAATTAGTACATTTTTATAGTTTTGGAATATTCGATATAAATGTATGATACACAATACAAACCATTAGAACAACAGTATGACACAATAACTTTATTATACCATACTTTGTACAAGAATTCCAATGTTTTTGATAAATCTGGTTGAAATATAAATTGCAAGTTTAAATGACAGTAAATTTATAGTGAATATGTATAGTGTTGTTGGGTTGCTTCAAAAACTCTTACAAAACCAATCAGCAATTGCAAAGTTTTTTTGGAAATCACTCTTATTTGTAATAATAACATCTTTACTACTGTTTCATCTTTACTACTGCTTTAAATAAAATTATGTCATTCAATTATTACCTTTAAATTTTCTCCAGCTATAATGGCACTACTTTTAAGATTGTTTATTTTTTTAAGTTCATAAATATACTCTCTTATGTCACCTTTTTTATTGTATTTTTCAGCTATATTCCACAAAGTATCTCCACTTTTTATTCTTATTACTTTAAGCTCAGTCTCTTTATACCCGTATGCTCCTGTAACGGAAAATACGGTAAATACAGTTATAAGTAATGCAATAATAAATATGTAAAATCTAGCTCTATTCTTTAGTACATATTTCTTTTTCATAATTACCTCCCATAATCGAACTAACGTTCTTTACGATAATTATATTAGAACACCCGTTCGTTGTCAATATATATTTTCAAAAAATCGAACATAAGTTTGATTTTTTGAAAATATAATGTTATAATACTTTTAAGATTTGATTAAACATTTAATGGAGCTTATTATACACTGAATTCACATTGATAAAATTGCAAGTGATAGTAGTAACTAAAAGAGGTTCTTCCTAAGAACAAGAAAAATCATAAGTGAAGCGAATTTTCTTGAGCATATAGTTTTAAAACAAGGCTTCTATAGGATAGTATTTTATACATCCATGCCAAATACTTATATGAGGTGAAGGAAATGAAAAAAAAGAATGAAGAAATGCAGCAAAAAATTCTTGATTTTTTAACTGAACAGGTAAAAATAAAAGGATATCCTCCTTCTGTACGTGAAATATGTGCAGCGGTTGGTTTTAAATCTACTTCTACAGTTCATAGTTATTTAGAAAAGTTAAAAAAAGAAGGTTATATTCAAAAAGACCCCACAAAACCTAGAGCTCTTAAAATTGTCCAAAACAACAAAGTTAACGAGGAATCAAAAGAAGTTTACTCAAGAAGAGAAATGGTTGATGTTCCAATCATAGGTAAAGTTACAGCTGGTCAGCCAATTCTTGCCGTTGAAAATATTGAAGATACATTTCCTCTTCCCTTAGATTTTGTGCAAGGCTCAACTGCTTTTATGTTAAGAGTTCAAGGAGAGAGCATGATTGAAGCCGGTATATTAGACAAAGACTTTATACTCGTAAAACAACAATCTACAGCCTCAAATGGAGACATTGTAGTTGCCCTTATAGGTGATGAAGCCACAGTAAAAACTTTCTATAAAGAAAATGACTACGTCAGGCTGCAACCACAAAACAGGTATTTTGAACCTATAATAGTAAGAGACAACTTTTCTATACTAGGAAAAGTAATTGGTGTCTTCAGAAGACTATAAAACCAAAAATGAAGTCATTTAATACCTAAAATATTATTATAATTAAGGCAATTTTAAAATAACTTTTTAATTTTAGTTTCAAAAAACTTAATTTTAGAGTTGTAACTTGAATATCGTATAGGTTATTTTCTAAAACCGTCTAAATTACAAAAACCATCCAAAAAAACCGAAGGCACACGCCTCCGGCTTTTTTGATATCAGTACTTCAAGACTACAAAATTGGCATCATTTTAAAACAATACTAATTTGTATCTATGTAATGTACTTAACCGTCTAAGCTTAAACTATGTAAGCAAATACTAATTTAAGCTTAAATTATTGTTCATTTCTAGGATCATTAAAAATCAGGTTAACAATCTTCATAGGGCTTATAGTAGATATAGCATGCTTATAAATAAGCTGTTGCCTTCCATCACTATCTAGCACTACCGTAAAATTATCAAAACCCTTTACCATTCCCTTTAATTGAAATCCGTTTGTAAGATAAATCGTAACAGCAATATGCTCTTTCCTGACCTGGTTCAAAAAGACATCTTGTAAATTAATATTATTCTTGTTCACGGGTAATCCTCCTCTAATAGACATATTTTTCTCTCTTTCTTTTTTATATAAAGAACTCTTAATTACAATATTATATTATCCATATGTAGAACTAATGATTTAAAACCACAAATCAAAAAACCCCTAAATCTTTCTAAAATAATCTGTCTTTTAATCTTTATAAGACAATTTCAAAAATAACTTATACAGTGTTTAGATCACAAACATCTTTTCAATCTAAATTTTTGAAACCGCCTTTGACCAATTTTTTGAATCACCTAAAGCAATAATTTGCTTTATATTATATTCTACAAGATAATTCCAGACGTTGCAATAACATCTTTAATATTTTTTATTATTTCATGTACATCATCATTTTGATCTAAATCTATCCAATTAATATCTTTCATTCTTTTAAACCATGTAATCTGTCTTTTGGCGTAGCGCCTCGTATCCCTTTTTAACACGTAAATAGCTTCATCTAATGTTATCTCCCCTCTTAAATATGATAAGATCTCCTTGTAACCAATTCCCTGCATTGCGATGGTACTTTTATCATATCCCATTTCTATAAGCTTTTTTACTTCCTCAATCAACCCCTTTTCCATCATCAAGTCTACTCTTTTGTTTATTCTTTCATATAATTTCTCTCTGTCCATCATCAAGCCAAATACTATAAAATTATATTTTGGAGGGTTCTTTCTAGATTCCTCCTGATGCTTTGAAATGGGTTTATTAGTATAAGTATATACCTCAATAGCTCGTATTACTCTTTTTACATTGTTTATATGTATTTTTTTTGCTGCCTCGGGATCAATTTCTTTGAGCTTATTGTGAAGATACTCATTGCCCTTTTCATCTGCTTCTCTTTTTAAATCCTCTCGAAGCTTCCAGTCACATATAGTATCTCCAAACTCAATATTATATACGAGAGAATCAATATAAAGTCCTGTTCCACCTGAAATAATAGGAACGCTACCCCTATCTATTATATCATCAATATATTTTATAGCAAGTTGTTTAAATCTTGCAACACTAAATTCTTCATCAGGAGGGATTTCATTTATAAGATAATGCAAAATCCCCTGTTTTTCTCTCTCTTCCGGCTTTGCAGTTCCAACATCCATATATTTGTATATCTGCATGGAATCAGCCGATACTATTTCTCCATTTAAATCCTTTGCAAGTTCTATTGACAATCTAGTTTTACCTGAAGCCGTTGGTCCTGTTATTACAATTACATTATTCAATTTATCCTCCTAAAGCTATCTAAATGTTTCTAAAAAACCTTCTCCTACTTTATTTTCTAAGGAAGTTTCAAAAAAAAATTATTTTTTTGATTTTGCCTAATTTTAATACAGTAAATATTTTATGACATAACACCAATTAAGGCAAGCTCAAATAAATAAATGAGCAACTGGAGTTTCAAAAAATTCGATTACCATTTTTTGCATATCAAAATAATGTTTTTATGCTTGGAAACTTAAAAGCTTCCATAATGGGTTTTGTAACAAAAATATAAATATGCATTTTTTGAAACTCTCAAAATCTTGTTTTAAAAACTCTACACAATTCTTTTAAACATTTTTTCGAATTCATATTTTGTTATTTTTATTATAGTTGGCCTCCCATGAGGACACGTATAAGGGTTATCAATTTTGTTTAAATCATCAATTACTTTCTTTATTTCAAGCTCATCAAGTTTTTTATTTGCCTTGACTGCTGATTTACATGCTAATGTGTATAAAGCTTCTTCCTCAACTAAAATATTCTCTTTTTGTCTACCCGACAAAATAGAATCAAGAACTTCAAAAAACGAATCCTTTGTACTTGCATTATCTGCTAATAAAACTGGAACAGAACGCAGTACAATTGAATTATTACCGAAATTTTCAAAAGCAAAACCTAATTTATTTAATTTTTCTCTGTTTTCTTCAATTAGTTTTACTTCTTGATTCGTAAGCTCAACAACTACAGGAGATAGCAAAAACTGTGCTAGATCTTCATTCTTCCTGTATTTTTGTTTTAACTTTTCAAACATAATTCTCTCATGGGCTGCATGTTGATCTATAAGAAGCAAATTATCACCATTTTGAAGAAGTATATAAGTTGAAAAAACTTGTCCTATAATTCTTGAATTTAAAAGCTGATTTTTTTCTTGCTCTCTGTCGTCTTTTTCCTTTACATCATTATTATCTTTAATGGTTTCTTTAGTTTCATTGGTTTTTGTATCTGTTATATCTTCAATTTTTCTCTCTGACGAATTTAAATTAATGTTTTCATTGTATAATTTATTCTCAGTTTCATTAACCACTTGGTTTAAATGTCTATTTGCCTCATTGTTTGAGTCTAATACCACTTCTCTTTGTGTTTCTTTATTAAAACTGTCGTTATAATCTTTATTATGCGTCTTATTTAACAATTCATTATCACTATTTGCTTTTTTAATATCCTTTTCATCTTTATTATCGGTCTTTGTAGAAGAAATATTAGCATTAATCTCATTAAAATCTATATTTTTTTCATTTTTAAAAATTTCTTTTGCTAATTTGTCTTCTGAAAGATTGGGTTTAAGCTTTAAATCTTCCTGAACAAAATCCTTTTTGGGCAATTTATTTTGCTCAAATCTAAATGAGTTTTTCGGTTTTTCATTAATTTCAACATTTCTTATAAGGGATTTACTTAGCAAGGCATTATTTATTGCGTGGTAAACAGCCCTAAATATTGCTTGCTCATCTGAAAAACGCACTTCCATCTTTGTAGGATGTACATTTACATCAACTAATATAGGATTAAGCTTTATATGTAATACAACAAAGGCAAACTTATGTTTCATAAGATAGGTCTTATATGCCTCATCAATTGCAGCAGAAATAGTTTTATTTTTTATATATCTTCCGTTTATATAAATCGATTGATAATTCCTGTTAGATCGTGCTATTTCAGGTTTTCCAGCATAACCTTCTATTTCAACTTTTTCATCTTTATATTTTACCTCAAGGACTTCCTTTGCCGTATCTTTTCCGTAAATACTAAAAATTGCACTCAAGAGATCATTATTCCCTGGAGTATATACAACGGTTTTACGATTATTTACAAGCTTCATTGAAATATGCTTATTTCCTAAAGCGATACGATTTACCATATCGGAAATATAACCGGCCTCCGTTGCATCCTTTTTAAGAAATTTATATCTTGCAGGAGTATTGTAAAAAAGATCCCTTACAATAAAAGTAGTACCAACAGGACACCCTGTCTGTCTTACTTCTTGTACTACTCCCCCTTGAATTGTTATATATTTTCCATATTGCTTCTCTTTAATCCTTGTAGTAAGTTCAACTAAAGCTACTGATGCTATAGACGCAAGTGCTTCACCCCTGAAACCAAGAGTACAAATGGACTCTAAATCATCAGGTTTTCTTATCTTACTTGTGGAGTGTCTTTCAAATGCGATCTCAACATCATCTTCATCAATACCTTTTCCATTGTCTGCAACTTTTATCATTGAAATCCCACCGTTATTTATCTCGACGGTAATATTCGAACTTCCTGCATCAATAGAATTTTCTACCAATTCCTTTACAACCGATGCCGGTCTCTCTACTACTTCTCCTGCTGCTATTTGGTTTGACGTATTTTCATCAAGTACAACAATTTTGCTCATTTCCAAACCATCCATTCTAGTGATTTTTACTTTAGTAATTCCAAAAAAAACACCTAGTCATTTGTTGTTTCAAGAAAATTTGCTTGGTTCATGACTTTAAATCTTTTTTATTAAGGGTACAAATTAATGATAGTGCTATTTTATAAAATACCATTAAAGTTGTACCTGCCTCGTTTTAGTGTCAAATGTCTCCATTCGAAGACCTTCGCATAGAATCTGTTAGCCTTGTCTTGATAATTTTTCGCCCGCGTATTAAGGACATCCTGTCCTATACGCTAAAAATGCCATCCGTGGCATTTTTGCTTCAAATTATCAAGCCTTCGGCTACAGCTTCTAATGCTCACGTCTAAGAATTACGTCATTTGACACTAAAACAGGTTCTACTCTTAATTAGGCTCTTTATTTTTGTTTTTACATTTTCTAAGTATTTCCTATACGCTAAGAAAATTCGCTTTGGCTCATGGCCTTATTTATTAGCCTTTTTTTGCAGATTATATAAAACATTTAATGCATCAAGAGGTGTAAGCGTACTTACATCGATATTTTTTATCTCCTTTAACACCTCATCACAATTTCTTTGCTGTGTATTGAAAGAAAACACATCAATTTGCCCATCAATAGGCTTTTTGGCTTTTTTAAAACGCACTTGTCTCTTGTTTATATCTGCATCTTCAAGCTCTTTTAGAATTTCCTTTGCTCTATTTATCACAGGTACAGGAACTCCTGCAAGTCTTGCAACCTGTACACCATAGCTATTATCTGCTCCACCTCTTATTATTTTTCTTAAGAATATAATATCCTCGCCTTTTTCCTCTACCGATACACAATAATTCTTAACACCATCTATTGCTCCTTCAAGTTCTGTTAGTTCATGGTAGTGGGTTGCAAAAAGTGTTCTTGCACCTATTCTTTTCTTATCACTTATATGTTCAATTACAGACCAAGCAATACTAAGACCGTCATAAGTACTAGTTCCTCTTCCTATTTCATCTAGTATTAATATACTTCTTGATGTAGCATTACTTAATATATTTGCAACTTCACTCATTTCGACCATAAAAGTACTCTGTCCAGACGCTAGGTCATCGGAAGCGCCAACCCTTGTAAATATCCTGTCAGCGATACCTATGGATGCACTTTTAGCTGGTACAAAACTTCCTATCTGAGCCATAAGAATAATCAGTGCAACCTGACGCATATAAGTGGATTTCCCTGCCATATTAGGTCCTGTTATCACCGCAATCTGATCCTCATCCATGTTGAGATATGTATCATTTGGCACAAAAGCACCTTGATCGATCATTTTCTCTACTACAGGGTGCCTGCCATCAGTTATATTAATTATATCTTCATTGTTTATTTCTGGCATAGTATACGACTCACGATCGGCCACCTCTGCCAATGAACTTATAACATCAATTCTAGCTAAAGCCTTTGCGGTCCTTTTTATCCTGTTAATCTCATGAGCTACTTTGTTTCTAACTTCCACAAATATCTGATACTCAAGCTCGACAAGTTTATCCTCTGCGCCTAAAACCTTTTGTTCAATAGTTTTAAGCTCTTCAGTTATATATCTTTCACAATTAGCTAGTGTCTGCTTTCTTATATAGTTTTGTGGCACAAGAGAAAAATAGGACTTCGTAACTTCAAGATAATAACCAAATACTTTGTTAAAGCCTATTTTTAAATTCTTTATTCCTGTTTTCTCCCTCTCCGTATTTTCAAGCTCAACGAGCCAAGTCTTTCCATCAGTAGAAACTCTTTTTAACTCGTCCACCTCATCATTATATCCTTCTTTTATAATACCGCCTTCCTTGACGGATACGGGAGGTTCATCACATATTGCCTTATCAATAAACTCAAAAACATCATAGAGGGAGTCAATATTTTGATTGCTTTCCCTATTTAGATTCTCATCTAAACCCTTTAAAATTTCTTTTATATCTGGTATCTGACCTAAGGAATTTTTTAATGAGACAAGATCTCGGCAATTGGCACTGCCTAATACCACTTTCCCCATAAGTCTTTCAATATCATAAACCTTTTTTAAAAGTTCTCTAATTTCCATTCTGATCATGAACTTGTCCTTAAACTCATTTACAGCAAGATGTCTATCTCTTATGTCATAAATATTTATAAGGGGCTGTTCAATCCATTTTCTTAGAGTTCTTCCTCCCATAGATGTCATTGTTCTATCTAAAACCCAAAGCAGCGAACCCTTTCTGTTTTTCTCTCTCATCGTCTCAGTCAACTCAAGATTTCTCCTTGTCGCCAAATCCAAAATCATATACTCTTCAATTCTATATTTGTTAAAACTCTGAACATGGGCAAGATTTATCTTCTGAGTTTGCTCAATATACTCTAAGAGAGCTCCTGTCGCATTTATGTAAATGTCATACTCATTTTCACATGTATCATGATCACTAAAATATGTTTTCAGCTTTTTTTTAGAAATTTCTAAATCAAAGTATTTATCTTCAAGATTTGATATATATATCTCAAATCTTGCTTTTATCGTTTTTACCAGATTTTCGTCCTTTAGAACCTCACTGTTAATCACCATCTCTGAAGGTTCAAAACGAGCGATTTCATCCATAAGCTTACACTTGGTATTTCCTAATACAATGGATGTAGATGTAAAATCTCCTGTTGTAATATCCACAAAAGCAATACCAAAAAAATCTTTATACTTACACAATGACATTAAATAATTATTTTTCTTTTCATCTAACATAGCCGAGTCTGTAACAGTACCCGGCGTAACAACCCTTATAACATCTCTTTTTACAATACCCTTTGCCACCGAGGCATCTTCAACTTGCTCACAAATAGCCACTTTATAGCCTTTATTGATTAGCTTGCATATATAAGAATCGGCAGAATGAAAAGGCACTCCACACATAGGTGCCCTTTCATCTAAACCACAATCTTTTCCTGTAAGGGTTATTTCAAGTTCTTTTGAAGCAGTTATGGCATCGTCAAAAAACATTTCATAAAAATCGCCTAATCTGAAAAAAAGTATACAATCCTTATACTGCTCCTTTATGTCCATATATTGCCTCATCATAGGTGTCAATGTTGCCATTTTATCATACCTCAATTCGTTGTTACTTGCTACATCCTCCGCTGCACGAACTGCAACTGCTTGAAGAATAAGCTTCTTCTCCTGTTATTGAATACACTAAAACGTCATTAACTTTTTTTATAAGCAAGTCTAACTTTTCTTTAGCTGCAATATAATTTCTAGTAACGTCACAGTCATTCACTTCATCAAACTTTTCTAATAGCTTTTGTTTGATTTCGTCTAATTCTTCTTTTTCGGAGTCTCCATGTACAGCCATTACCATCTCATTTTGAACTTCCTGATACTCTTTTAAAATAACTCTAGCTTTATGGTCTCTAGCCAAACCATCTTCCCATTTTTTATAATTTGCCATTTCATCTGAAGAGCCGATCATGTTGCCTAGTTCTTTAGCTTTTGAAATAATATCCATACTTTTTACCTCCTGTTTCTTAATACTCCCAAACAATTATTTTCTTATGTCTATATCTTTATATAATCCTCAATAATTAACTATTGTATCATAAAATAAAAGTTTTGAAAATAACCATATAAAAATCGATGGTGTATGCGAATAGATATAGCAACTATTAGAAGGCTTAAAGAAACTTATTACTTAAGTTCGATTATATTTTCCTTTTTTTACTTTTGAAGGTAATTTCAAAAACTCTTCAAATGCGGTTTCAATATATCAAGATTAAAGGGCTTTGTGACCTGAATACTGTATAGTTTTTTTAATCGCTTAGGGATAACGAAAAAACACCTTCCTATTTTCATATTGTAAAAACACTATCAAATCAAGTTTTTTCGTTATCCTAATGTTGGAACTTGTATTTTAATCGTTCCTCAGTATACTTTTTCAACACAACCTTCTAAAGACCATGTTTTTACTGTATCAATTTTTACTTCTACAAGTTTTCCTACCATTTGATCATTTCCCTCAAAATTGACAATTTTATTTTCTCTAGTTCTCCCTGTATATATTTTATCGTTATTTTTGCTCTTTCCCTCAACAAGAACTTCTAATTTTTTATTAAAAAATTTATCATTTTTTTCTTTGCTTATTATATTTTGAAGCTCCAACAGCCTCTGAAACCTCTCTTTTTTTACCTCATCAGAGATTTGTTCTATGCTTTTTGCTGCCGGCGTACCTGTTCTTTTTGAATAAAGAAATGTATATACCTGATCAAAACGAACTTTTTTAAGAACGTCTAATGTTTCTTGAAAATCCTCCTCAGTTTCCCCCGGAAAACCAACAATAATGTCGGAAGTCAAAGAAATACCTGGAATGTTTTTCTTAACTTTATCTACTAGTTCTAGATAATCTTCTTTTGAATAATTTCTGTTCATTTTTTTAAGAACTCTTGTACTTCCTGATTGAAAAGGAAGATGCAAGTGTTCACACAGTTTATCTAAATCCCTCATTGCATAAATCAATTCATCGGATAAATCTTTTGGATGAGGCGTCATAAATCTTATTCTCTCTATTCCTTCAACTTTGTTTAATTCAGTAAGCAATTTAGCAAAAGTAATATCATCACCTAAATCTTTGCCATATGAATTTACATTCTGCCCAAGAAGTGTTATCTCCTTTATGTCCTCTTGTCCTAACGTCCTTACTTCATTAACAATTTTATCTAATGCACGACTTCTCTCTCTTCCTCTTACATAGGGTACAATACAGTAAGAGCAGAAATTATTGCATCCATATATTATTGTAACCCACGCTTTTACACTATCTTTTCTTTCTACCGGCAAATCCTCTGCTATTAATCCAACAGAGTCCATTATTTCTACAATAGTCTTTTTAGAGTTAATCGTGTTATAAAGCAGTTGTGGTAATTTGTATAAATTGTGTGTACCAAATATAAGGTCCACATGCCTATAAACCCTTTTTATATGCTCAACCACCTGAGGCTGCTGCATCATACATCCACAGATAGCTATTATTAAATCAGGATTCTTTTCTTTAATATGTTTCATGATTCCTAAATGCCCATAAACTTTTAGTTCAGCATTTTCTCTAACACAGCAGGTATTGTATATTATAAGGTCACTCTCTTCCATTTTATCACATTGAACATAACCCATTTCATCTAGCATTCCAGCTAGTTTTTCTGAATCATGCTCATTCATTTGGCAACCAAAAGTTGCAAGATAATATAATCTCTTACGCTCTGTCTTCATCTCTTTTTGATAGTTTAATTGCTTTATCTCTTCAATATACTGATATTGGCGTGCAATTTCTTCTTGAGATACTTTTATATTAGTTCTTTCCATTGCCATTCCTCCATAAATATGTTGCAAATTGTTATCACCACATTATAACACAAAAATATCAGTACATAATACCCCCTGCAAAAATCGTGGGTGGAATTTTTATTTTTATAGTTTATTCTCTATTGTACTGCATGTAAAGTTGGTCCCCGCCTAATAAACCGCAATAAACCATATAACATACTAATTAATTATGCCATTTTGTTCGATTAGCTTAACAATAGTTTATAAATCTTCTCCACCAAATATCAGTAGAAAAATACTACAAAAAAGTATCACATGAAGCACAGACACCAATATATGTAATATTGCTATCTTTTTGGATTGTAATTTCATATCTAATTTGTTAGCTTTATCGCTAGAGTGCATCCATATACGATTAATAAAATACACAATAAGATTTGTTACAATAAGAGTTTGTATTAGCCAAATAGAAAGTGTAAATGCTGCTGGTCTATTATTAACTGCAGGATACAAAAATTTATTTAGCAATCGATTATAAGCCAGTACCACCAATAATACCCATGCACAAATTTGTGAAAAACATACCAATATTATATTTCTTTTAATAAGATTCAAATCAATCTCCCCCCCATTTTCACCACTCTTTATTAATATTTTGTCAGGCATCTTAATGAATGATAAATCAATTTCATTTTTGTTTTTTTGAATATTGCAACCCACAAAGCATTTCTCTATTATTCATTGTTAATTTCTCTCAAAATTTCTTTATCAGTATCTATATTTATAGTATAATTCTATCAAAAATACTGCTTATTTTACACCTATTTTCTCAAATCTGTTTTTTATAGTGAAGTGTTTTTTACACGCATTAATATAATATATTAATAATAAGAATCATACTAGAAATTTATACCACATGTAATAAGAATTAATTAAAACATTCCCCGTGAATCCTTTATTTATGAGATTTTCACAACATATTATTGCAAAAAACAAAGCTTCAAGATTGGTCAGTATATTTTATTTTTTGAATTAGCCTATTAAAAATGATATAATAACCAGGATTTTAAAAACACACAATTGATTTGATACCGTAAACTTTGCAGGAGGTAAATATGTTTAAGAACAAAGTAGCTATTATAACCGGAGGTGCTGGTGGTATCGGGAAGGTTATATGCAATGAATTTAAAAAAGAAGGAGCACATGTTTGCGTTATTGACAAGAAACCTAACGATTATTTCACAGGCGACATTGCCAGTGACAGAAATTTATATGATTTTAAAGATAAAGTAATAAATCAATATGGCAGTGTAGATTTTATTATCAACAATGCCTGCCTATCCATGGGTGGAATTGAAAACTGCTCTTATGAAGATTTTAATTATGTTCTTCGTGTTGGTATATCAGCTCCTTTCATGTTAACAAAGCTTTTTATAAATAACTTTAATAAAGGTGCTGCTATTGTTAATATTTCATCTAGCAGAGACAGAATGAGCCAACCAAATACCGAAAGCTACTCAGCAACAAAAGGCGGAATTTCTGCTTTAACACACGCCCTTGCAGTCAGCTTGTCAGGAAGAGTCAGAGTAAATTCTATAAGCCCCGGATGGATAGATACAACGGAATGTGATTTTCAGCATGCAGATATGTTACAGCATCCTGCAGGAAGGATTGGCAAACCTCTTGACATTGCCAATATGGTACTCTTCCTTTGTAGTGATAAATCAGGGTTCATTACTGGAGAGAATATCACCATTGATGGTGGTATGACAAAACAAATGATCTATCACAATGATTGTGGTTGGACTTATAGTGTTTAACGCAGCTCTATAGTTAATTTGAGTTATCTTTAAACGTAGGGCCAAAAACCATGTTCAGATATTAACATCGTTTAATATTATTGGTCTGTCAGCAGTTAATTGTGTTGACAGATTATACATACCACTCCTTTATTATGTGTTCAGGTTACATAAAGTAAAGTTATTTTATGCAATAATTGAGATCTTGCTTTGAGCTTATTAAAGAAATAAATGGTTTATATCATGATTATCAAAAAGTTACCTGATTAATTTTAAATAAGGATGACAACAACAGGTTTTTTATCATCATTTCCTTTTATTGCTTTACTATAAGTCTCCGATGTAGTTTTTGAAGTCGACAGAGAAGCAGAAGCTTTAAAGTGCTACTTTAATGAGTAAATGCAAGAAAACCGGAAGCGGTGAATCATATATCACAATCCCGGCTTTCCTTATGCCGTGAAAAAAATATTAGTGTAATAGTAATTTACATTTTAATTTTGAGAGTTTTTTTCTTAAAACTTCAATTTCTTCAGAAGTTAACCCAGTTGCTTTAGTAATCGAGTCTGAATCAAGTTCCATTGATAAGTTTTTTTGCAATTTCTAATGCTTTTTCCTTTTTTGCAGAACTAATCATATTAGCTCTTTCATGTAAAGAATCTTCCCTAGCCTTATATAAAGCAAGAGTTTCTGCATCTGAACTCAAATATTCCAGTTTCTTTTCAGCTCTTTTAATTGCACTATCCATTTCGATCAACTCCTTCAACTCTTCTTCGGACAGCATTTTATCAAAAAATTTAAGCCATCTATGAAGGGGATTTCCCTTTAAGTCCTTTTCTTTCAAAGCCTTGTTAAAAGATAGTTTTCTTCTGCATCTTCCCAAAGATGATACTTTGAATGAAACTTATCCAAATCAAGAAATTCAAAATCCAGTATATTTATAGTAATTACCTTAGAAAGGTTTATATAATCATCACCTTGTTTTATTCCTTCAAGAAAAAGCTTTCCCCAATAAAACATCGTTCTTTTTTCCATATTATGTTGATTGGTAAGCTAAACCTCAATATCAAGCTGCATACCGTCGGCTGTTTTTGCTCTTACGTCAAGTCTTCCTGATTTGTCAGAAATCATTTCCTTTGTTAGCTCTTTATTATCAACAATTTCTAAGGATACAAGTTTTTTTTCGGTCATCAGCATCAAGAACCGCATTAAGGAACGCAATTAAATTATCCTTACTTTCTTCTTCCCCCATTATTCGTTTGAAAATATAATCATTTAAAGGGTTTAGCATTTGCATTTTGAAAGTTTCTTCCTCTAAATATAGTATAGCATTTTTAAGTCATGAATAACAGAAAAATGTATTTCTCCACAAGAGTCTAAAATAATATCCTTAAATTGATCGAAATCACTGCTGCGAGTACTTGCATCAAATGCTGATTCTTTTTTAATATCATGCATCATCAAATATTTTTTAATTGTGGTCCTACTCATTTTAAATAATCTAGCTATTGCACTAATATTATTTTTTTTTTATATTCAGCCTACACTTGTTTAATCAGCTTTATTTTGATGAGCTACAGTTGTCGTTATAGTTTATTTTTCAATTATATTTCCTGCAGGGTCGGTTGTGCTTACAAGTCTTACTATTTTATCGTAGTCGTAAGAAATAACACTATATGATGAATTTTTTGTATCATTTTCCGTTACTTTTTCAACTTCTGTTACAACATTGCCATCCTTATTGTAATAGTTTAATGTCTCATGAGTTGTTGAACAAGTTGTACTGTCAAGTCCTGTCTCAAGATACCTCACAGTTACAAGCTCCATCCCATCTACATAATAGATAAATCTATTGATTTAATTTGAAGAAACACTTACAATCTTTTTGTAAAACTAATAAAGGAAAGTGTGATTTGTAATATGATTAATTTTAAATCTGTTATATCTTTTTTTCGAGGATGGATTAATATCTTTTTATGTATATCAAGAGCAAGTTTTTTAACCGATAAAATATTAGTTCTTGAAAATTTGGCTCTTAGAAGTCAATTATCTGTATTTCAGCAACAATCACTTAACCACAAGATCTCTAAACCTCATGTTAATCCTGCCTTTCGACAACTATGGGTTATTCTCTCCAAAGTTTTTCCCAAATGGAAATCTTCACTCTTTATTGTAAAGCCTGAAACAGTTATCGGTTGGCATAAAAAAGCCTTCAAATTTTACTGGATGCTTAAGGAAGACCTAAAATATCACGTCAAACAATTGTCCTTATAAAACGTATTCATAGGGAAAACCCACTTTTATCTCCCGAAAAAATATATGAACGTTTGATTGACCTTGCTATAACAGATACTCCTTGTCCAAATAATATTTCTAAGTACATTCCAAAGCTTCGAAAATCTCCAAGTGAAAAGCAAAAACAATCATGGACTACTTTTCTAAAAAATCACCGTAAAGAAATTTGGTCAATGGATTTTCTTACAGTTCCAACTCTTTATTTTAAAGTATTGTATGTTTTTATACTCATAAGTCATGACCGTAGAAAAATTGAGCACTTTGCAGTTACAACAACTCCTTCTTCTGCATGGGTTGCACAGCAGGTTAGGGAATCCACTCCTTTTGGAAAAACACCAAAATATTTGATTCATGACAATGATGCTATATTTACCAGTCGTGAATTTAAAACTTTCCTTGCCAATGCAAATATCAAATCCAAAAAAACAGGGGTTAAATGTCCTTGGCAAAACGGTGTATGTGAAAGAACAGTTGGCATTTTACGTCAGGAATTACTTAACCACATTATACCTATAAATGAAAAGCATCTTCAATACTTGCTCAAAGAGTATATCAAAAAATATTATAATACTGTCAGAACTCATCAAGGCATTGATTGCCAGACACCTATTACAAGAAAAAAACCATCAAAAACAACTGTTGCCCAAACTGTTTTGAAACCCAAATCGATACTTAATGGTTTATATCATGATTATCAAAAAGTTGCCTGATTTATTTTAAATACGGATGACAACAACAGGCTTTTTTGTCATGCCATAAAAAGAAAATCCTTAGTTTTTTACAAGGAGTTTTCTTTTTTTTTGTTATTTTAATTAAAAAGACTTTTTCACACCTAACCATATATTAGTATGTTTTGTTTAATTTCCCTTCCTAACATCCCATATGTAATTTTTGAAGTCGACAGGTATTTCAAAGAATCTGATTTACATTTTTTGATTTGCAAAATAATGTACCAATAATGGAGCAGTTTCGCTTCATTATTGGGTTGGAACTATAAAATCTGACTAAAGATTTTTTTGAAACTAAATCGACCAATTATTTAAAAAGACCTCCCAAAAATATTTTTCAAGGAGGTCTTTTTTGTATAATTTTTTATATCATCCTAAATCGTAAATGTTTTTATCCAACATAAGTTTTGCTCTCTTTTTTGTCTTATCATCGGAATTCAAAGCTTGTTTTAAAAACTCAGTATTTTCCCTCAAAAAAGTTGCCATTGATTCTTTAGGATTTTTAATATATTCATCGATCATATTAAACTGCTCTTCTTTTATCATACCCATATCCAACGCTTTTTTAAAAAGCTCTATATCTACACCCACCATTTTGTAAGACTTTATGTTAAAACTATTTAAGACCTTATCTCCGCCTTGTTTTCTGTCAACAACCACCACACTCCATTTTATAGCTCCTCCCTTATTTGAAATAGCAGGAATCCAAGCCCTTTCATAGCTTGAAGCTTGTGTTATAAGGTCTGCGATATGGAGTACATTTTTGCCGCTAATACTATTAACCTCTTCAACTTCATCGCCTTGTGAAATAACAGAACTCATATCTTTATATATTGTAATATGTGGCTTTTGAAGTAGCTTTGCTATGATAAGAGAAAAAAACCAGTCTCTTCTTTCCCCTCCAGAAATATAATCCACCTCTTTAATATCAATATTTTGCCTTATAAATTCCGTCATTTGGTCAATTAATGCTCTGTATATATTATCATTTTCATAATTATCTAACGTTTCCTCAAGTACTTTCTTAGGGCAGCTAAAAATATTTTCTTTTTCCGTATCAATAAGTTTTAAGAGTTTATTGGCCTTTTCTTCACTTCCATAAAGGAAATGCGTGTTTATATAAAAAGGACCAATAGTACCTGAAGTATACCAAAAAGGTTTGTTTTGAGGACATACCCTTACAGCGTCCGTTTCAAAAAGCCATTTAATAAGATTATCTGAATTAGTTTGCATCTTAAAATCCCTCCGTTTTCATTTGTTATATAGTTTTTTACACCTTATGCACTCAAATTACAATAATGCTATTTATTTCTATTTAATAATGTGTTATAATATATATATAGTACTAATATTATACTAGTTTATTTGCTTAGTGCAATAAATATTTTTAAAAACTGCAATAAAACCACTTTGATTTTTTCACAATTTTGATATAATTGAATCACAATAAATTTTCAGACATTCAATTCCAACATAATTTAAAAACATACTATATATTTATTATTATTTATTTTTATGTATTTATTTTATTTGTTCTTTTATTCGGGAAAGGAAGTGGTTAGATGAAAACGCGGCTTATATCCTGCGATCGAGATTGGACATCTCTTACTATTATTGACAAAAACGGTAAACCTCAGATTCTATGTTACAGTGACATAGATGAAGTTAAACTCGGTTACCATATTGAAAAAAAGCTATTTTCAAAAAAAACTTCCGAAAAAATCGAGTTTGTCTTAAAAAATAACTCATCTATCATATTTACTAGAGCTATGGATTGGGATCGCTTCGAGCAGTATAAAAAAGAAGTTATTAAATTTGCTAATGATAATAAAATAAAAATAGTTAATTAAGAATACATAATGTTTTCTGATTACATTATATTTAATTGTCTATTTTTTATTATGTGATTTAAAAAAACTTTGCAACTGAGGTTTCAAAAAATCTAGATTGAAAGGCTTTGTGACCTTAATACTGTATAGGTTATTTTTTGAAACCGCCTTATGTGAAGCATAAATCTATTAATAAGACTAAGGATTTTTGTCCTTAGTCTTTTATTGCACATAAAAACCATTGCATTTTTATCCACTTTTTATTTATTCCTTCTCTTATCAAGCCAATCTTTTATCTTTGCCTCATATCCATTTGATGTAGGATTGTAATACATTGTCCCCTTAATTTGCTCCGGCATATACTGCTGATCAACTATATTGCCGGGGAAATCATGGGCATATTTATACCCTTTGCCATATCCTAGATTACCCATTCCAGAGGTCACTGCATTTCTAAGGTGCATTGGAACTTCGCCAGTGTTTTTGCTTTCTACATCACTAAGCGCTTTATTAATAGCCACATAGCATGAATTTGATTTTGGACTTGTGGCAACAGTTATCGCAGCATGGGCTAAAATTATACGCGCTTCAGGCATTCCAACTACATGTATTGCCTGAGAAGCAGCAACTGCCACTTGAAGCGCAGTAGGGTTTGCTGTGCCAACATCTTCCGAGGCACATATCATTATCCTTCTAGCTAAAAACATTGGATCTTCCCCTGCATAAAGGGCTCTAGCAAGATAAAGCACCGCTGCATCAGGGTCACTTCCCCTCATAGACTTAATAAACGCACTTATATTGTCATAATGTCCCTCACCGGTCTTATCAAATTTTAAAACCCTCTTTTGCATACACTCTTCTAGTATTTTTACGTCGATAAGTATTTTCCCACCTTCGTCCATTTTTGAAGTCAAAACAGCAAGCTCAATTGCATTTAGTGCTATCCTTGCATCTCCATTACAAAACTCTGCAATAAACTCTATAGCTTCACTATCTATCTCAATATCATAGTTTCCAAGCCCTCTTTCTTTGTCAGAAAGGGCTGTTTCCAATATTGAAACAATAGCTTCACTTCCTAAAGGCTTTAGCATAAATACTGAAGAACGAGAAATAAGTGCTTTGTTAACTTCAAAATACGGATTTTCCGTTGTGGCTCCCACCAAGATTATTGTGCCATCTTCTACATATGGCAACAACGCATCTTGCTGAGCTTTATTAAACCTATGTATCTCATCTACAAAAAGTACAGTCTTTTGGTTTGGGTTAAGAATCTGATTTTGTGTATCTGCTACAATTCTTTTTATATCTGCTACTCCTGACGTAACAGCATTTAGCTTCTCAAAATTGGCCTTTGTAGTATTTGCAATAATTCGCGCCAAAGAAGTTTTTCCTGTACCTGGAGGGCCATACAAAATAACTGATGTTATTCTATCTGCCTTTATCATCCTGTATAAGAGTTTACCGTTTCCAACTATATCCTCCTGCCCGAAAAACTCTTCTAGCGATTTTGGTCTCATTCTGTAAGCCAAAGGCTCTTTTTTCATTTCCATAAAATAATTTCTACCCCCAAAACCTTAGGGAGTTTCAAAAAAATAAATATTCATCATTTCAGTTACAACAACCTTTATGGAAGGTTTTAAGCTTCCAATCACAGGAATATTGTTTTGCTATGCAAAAATGCAAATCGAATTTTTTTGAAACTCCTGTTGCAAAGTTATTTATTTGATCTTACATTTTAAAAAATCCCCACCTGTGAAATAGAATTGCTGGAACAAAGCTTCATTGGCAAAAGAGGTATACTTCTAAATAAAAAATTTGGCATATATAGGAATACCCTAGCTAATAGAAGAATTTTTCATTGGTTTTGATGCTTTGTGCAAGGGATTTTCAAAAAATTATCTATTCATTATTTTTTTTACAAAGCCTATCAAATCGAATTTTTTGAAACTCCAGTTGACCAGTTATTTATTTTAAATCCCTAAGTAACCTATTTCACAGCTCGAAAATTTCTATAAGTTATAAACAAAATTAGAAGACAAAACCTTTATTTTGTTTTTAGCTAAAATATCTATTGCCTTATCGGATTCATCCACCCTTATTATTACTAAAGCTTCCTCGGAGGATTTTCCAACAAAAGCATACATATACTCTATACCAATTTTGTTCTTTTCCAACACGCTTAAAGCCTTATAAAGTCCACCAGGCTTATCTTCTACGCCTATAGCTATGACATTTGTACAACTTACTGTAAACTCATTATCCTTTAGTACTTTTTCTGCCTTGTCAGGATTGCTTACAATAAGTCTTAAGATACCAAAGTCTGTAGTATCAGCTATTGACAATGCACTTATATCAATATTGTTTTGCCCTAAAACCTGCGTTACTTCCGCCAATCTGCCTGATTTGTTTTCAAGAAATACCGATATTTGTTTAATAAGCATTGTTATACCTCCTCAATATTTATAGTTCCAAACCAACAATGAAGCAAAAAACTTCAAGCATAGGAATATTATTCAAAAAACCAATTGACTATATTTTTCTCGAAAAACATTTTACATTATTTAATCTTTATTTTCGAGAAAGAATATACATCTGACTATAAAAGTAAAAAAGATATAATGTAATAAACTTTTTGACTTTTATATAGTAATCTATTATTTATTTGATTTTGCCTTATTTTAAAATTCGCTTATCTATAACACGTTTTGCCTTTCCTTCACTTCTCTCAATCGTCTTTGGCTCAACGAGCTTAACTTTTGCATTAATTCCTATAGCACCATCTAGCTCTTTTCTTATTTTACGCTCAACCTCTTCTATCTTTTTCACTTCGTCGGAGAACATATTCTGATTCATCTCCACCCAAACCTCAAGTATATCAAGATTTTCAATTCTCTCTATTATAAGAAGATAATGAGGTGCAACTTCAGCTATCTCAAGAAGTACACTTTCAATCTGTGATGGGAATACATTTACGCCCCTGATTATAAGCATATCATCAGTTCTTCCAGATACCTTTGACATCCTTGCGGAGGTCCTTCCGCATTCGCACTTTTCGTAATTTAGGTTTGTTATATCCCTTGTTCTGTATCTTATAAGCGGCAAACCTTCTTTTGTAACAGTAGTAAATACAAGTTCACCCTTTGAACCTAAAGGTAGTACTTCTTCTGTCACAGGATCAATTATTTCTGGAATAAAATGATCCTCTGCAATATGCATACCACATCTTAAATGGCATTCTGTTGCAACACCCGGACCTATAATCTCACTAAGCCCGTAAATATCTATTGCCATAATACCAAGCCTATCTTCTATTTCCTTTCTCATGTTTTCAGTCCATGGCTCTGCACCAAAAACACCTGCTTTTATCTTTAAATCTTCCTTTTTCAATCCCATATCTTCCATTTCTTCAGCCATGAAAAGGGCATAAGAAGGAGTACATGCAAGTATAGTGGTGCCAAAATCCTTCATTAATTGCAATTGTCTTTTAGTATTACCACCAGAAATAGGAATAACTGATGCTCCAACCCTCTCAGCTCCATAGTGAGCACCTAATCCTCCTGTGAAAAGTCCATAACCATAAGCAATCTGAATAATGGACTCTTTACTTGCACCAGCACAAGTAAAAGTTCTAGCCATAACTTCAGCCCATGTATCAAGATCTTTTCTCGTATACCCGACAACTGTCTGTTTACCGGTAGTCCCCGATGAAGCATGAATTCTTACAATCTCACTTAAGGGCGAAGCGAACAAGCCATAGGGATAATTGTCTCTCAAGTCCTGTTTATAAGTAAACGGAAGATTTTTAAGATCTTCTACAGATTTTATATCACCAGGCTCCATTCCTTTTTTCTGCATCTTTTCCCTGTAAAAAGGTACATTGTGATATATTCTCTTTACAGTATCAATTAACCTTTCTGACTGGACTTTCGCTAGTTCTTCCCTTGACATACATTCAAATGTGGGATTCCAATACTGCATACATCTCTACCCCCTGTAATTTTTTATTTTTCAAAAAATTCGCAATAATTAATTTTCGATTCACGCTACTTAAAAAGTTTCAAAAAAATTCATATTAATTATTGTGTTACAAAACCCATCAAATGAAATTTTTTAAAACTCCTGTTGCAAGTTTTTTTGATTTTACCTTAAGTAGTTTCAAAAAACACATATTCATTATTGTGTTACAAGGCCCATCATGAAATTTTTTAAGCTTCCATGTAAAGCAACATTATTTTGCTATGTAAAAAATGGCAATCAAATTTTTTGAAACTCCTGTTACACAGCTATTTTGATTCAGGTTCCTTATTTAGAAATAAATAAGGAACCTGAATCGACTTATATAATATTTATTTAATTGCTGTATCCTTCATTAAAAGCTTTCAGATTGACGTTTATAGCTTTTGGAGGAACATTTTCTTTTAAAGACTCGATCCAAATCTCTTTGTCAATAGATGTTGACTTAGCTAAAAGTCCGAGCAGCACAGTGTTTACTGCTTTAATATTTCCACATTGTTTTGCAATGTTTAGGGCATCTATTGTAACAACATTTTTATAATTATTCTTTATTTTTTCCACTATGCCTCCGGGATACTTTGCTTTGCCGATTATTACAGGCATAGGATCAATTTTTTGCTCATTTAAAATAAGAGTTCCATCGCTCTTTAAATAGTCTATCCAACGAAGAGCCTCTAACTCTTCAAAAGAAATTATAATATCTGCTTCACCCTTGTCAATTATAGGAGAGTAAACCTTTTCACCCATTTTTACGTAGGTTACCACACTTCCCCCACGCTGAGCCATACCGTGAACCTCTGAAACTTTAACGTCTTTATCAATTTTCATTGCAACATTACCTAAAACCCTACTTGCAAGGAGAGTCCCTTGTCCACCTACTCCAACTATCATTATATTAAGCTTTTCCATTATTTATTCACCCACCTTTTCAAAAGCATCAAAATTACATACTTTAGTACATAACGTACAACCCACACATAAAGCCTCATTAACCTCAACATGGTCACCTTTGTCAACAATTGCAGGACAACCTACAGATAAACACATTTTACAATTCTTACATTTGTCTGGATTTATCTTAAGAGGGCCTTCATACTTTACACTTTTTAGTAGTGCACATGGCCTTTGTGATATAATAACCGATGGCTCATCTGCCTGCGTTTCTTCCTTTACAACCTTTTCAAATTCCTTTAAATCAAATGGATCTGCAATCCTAACTCTATCTATTCCTACTGCATTACAAAGCTTTTCAAGATCCACCTGTTTTGCAGGTTCACCTTTGATTGTAAAACCTGTGGTAGGGTTGTGCTGATGTCCTGTCATACCAGTAATTGAGTTATCAAGTATAATAACTGTTGAATTGCCCTTATTATAAACAACATCAATTAACCCGGTTATACCTGAGTGAATAAATGTAGAATCTCCTAAAATAGCAACAGTTTTCTTCCTGAAGTCTTCTCCTCTTGCCTTTTCCATACCATGAGCAGTACCTATACTTGCTCCCATACATACACAGGTGTCCATACTCTGTGTTGGTGGCAAAGCACCTAAGGTATAGCAACCTATATCTCCTGTAACTGTGAGTTTTAATTTTTTCAATACGTAATACATACCACGATGTGGACATCCCGGACACATAACCGGAGGTCTTATTGGTATTTCTTCGTCGGTTACAGGTTTAGATTCTACTTTCTTATCGAATAATCTCTCTTTTATAAGGTTTGCGCTATACTCACCTACAACAGGCAACTTCTCCTTACCAATAGCTTTTATTCCAAGTGTCTTTGCATAATCTTCTATATACGGCTCAAGCTCTTCTATTATATAAAGGGTCTTAACTTGACTTGCAAATTCTTTAATTAGTTTGTCTGGTAAAGGATGAACCATACCAAGCTTTAGATATGATGCATCACCAAAAACTTCACGGGCATATTGGTAAGCAATCCCACTAGTTATAACACCAATTTCCTTATTGCCCCACTCAATTTTGTTAAATTGATCTGTATTGGAAAACTTCTTAAGCTCTGCCATTCTCTTTTCAACTTCTACATGTCTTTTCCTTGCCATTGCAGGCATCATTACATATTTTGCAGGATTTTTTACATAATCTTTGAGATTGTATTCAATCCTTTCAGACATCTCTACCACACTTTGGGAGTGAGATATTCTAGTTGATATTCTTACAATTACAGGTGTATCATATTTCTCACTAATACTAAAAGCTTCTTTTACAAAATCTTTACACTCCTGACTATCAGAAGGCTCTAGCATAGGAATTTTAGCACCTCTTGCATAACATCTACTATCTTGTTCATTTTGTGAGCTGTGCATTCCCTGATCATCAGCCACCATTATTACAAGTCCTCCATTAACTCCTGTATAAGAAGCAGTAAACAAAGGATCGGCTGCAACATTAAGTCCCACATGTTTCATTGCACATATGGATCTTGCACCTGCAATAGATGCTCCTACCGCAACTTCTAGGGCAACCTTTTCATTAGGTGACCACTCTGAGAATATTTCGTCGTACTTTGCAATATTTTCTGTTATCTCCGTACTTGGTGTCCCAGGATAAGCAGCTGCAACAGTCACGCCTGCTTCAAAAGCTCCTCTAGCGACAGCCTCGTTACCAAGCATTAGTTTTTTCATCAACACATCCCCCATTATCGTATTTAAAATTTTAAATTCCGTTAAAGACACATCTAACCATCTCAAAAACAAACCATTTAGTCGGTTTCAAAAAATAACTTATAGAGTATTTAGGGAGTTTCAAAAAATACATATCCAATATTTCAGGTACAAAGTCCATCAAATGGATCTTTTTGAAACTGAAAGTAACCATTTATTTTTTTGGATACCTCCTTAAATCAAACACAAAAGTGCCTATCACTTAAAGCAAAATAGCTTTTAAGTTTGGGAAACATAATTTTGCAACACCCAAAATATCAGGAAGTACCGCAACATATGCTAAATTTTAGAAATGGCGATTTCAATTTTTCAAACTTACATTAGGCAATTTCAAAAACAACATATCGTATTGAACAACATTATTTTGCAATGCAAAAAATGTATATAATATTTTTAAACTCACAAGTGACTAGTTATTCTTTTGGAATCACCTCATACTTATTATCAAATATTATGCCTTTATTGTCAATTACTAATTATGTATAAGGGTGTATTTAATCATCGTGGACCATATTATTCCAATAACTAAAGCTCCGAGGCTGGTCGTTTCGCTACGCTACACTGCTCGCCTATGCAACCTAGGCTAAGAGAATGTATAACTCGCTACGGGTCGAATCAAAACTCGCTTCTAAGTAGAAAAGTGATTCGACTAATCCTTCGCTTCGTTAACATTCTCTAAGCCTCTACGCAGATGTTATTTCCATAATATGTCTCACGATTAAAATATGCACCCTATGTATAATGTTTTTTGAATGAATTAAAAAACACCTGATTTACGGTAAGAAATATCAGGTGTCTTTTTTAAAATTGATTTTTAAGAAACTCATAGGTATATTAAAAACTATTTCATATATTAAAACTAGATTTTTACTTTAGAGTATCAATTATTGATTTCTCAATATTTTTGAGCTTTGCTCTAATTTTATCTACTTGGGCGTCGGATTTCTCCTGCATTAGATCGTTCATGAGAATATCAGAAAGCTCCTCGATTTCTTCTTTCAATGTCTCAAGAGTATCTATAACAGCTAGGCGTTTAAAGGAAATTGATGATTTAACCTTTTTGCCAGACTCAATTTCATTATTGGCATTAATTACAACACTATCTCCTCTTTCGGGAATAATGGTTTCTATATTGAATTTATCTTTAATATCTGCTGCAAAGTCAACCATCGATTCCTCTTCACCATGTACTATAAATATCTTTGAAGGTTTTGATTTAAATCCCTCTATCCATTCTAACAATCCTTTTTTGTCCGCATGACCAGAAAAACCTTCTATCATCTCTATACGAGCATTTACAGAAATATTATCACCAAAAATCCTAACTTTTTTTGCGCCTTCCACCAGCCTTCTTCCTAAGGTTCCTTGGGCTTGATAACCTACAAACAGTACAGTGGATTCTTTTCTCCATAAATTATGCTTTAGATGATGCTTAATCCTTCCCGCTTCACACATTCCACTTGCAGAAATAATTATTGAACTATCGCTCAAGTCATTTAGAGCCCTTGATTCATCAGCTGTTCTTGTGAATTTTAGACCGGGAAAGTCTAGAGGATTATCACCATTGTTAATGTATTCTCGTGCTTCTTTATCATAGCAGTTTAAATTGTTTCTAAATACCTCAGTGGCTGATATAGCCAATGGACTGTCTATAAAAACTGGAACATTGAAAAGTTTCTTTAATTTTTTATCTAAGGCATCTTTCTCCTTATTAAGCTCATATATTACCTCCTGTGTTCTTCCTACAGCAAAGGAAGGAATAACAACATTTCCACCTTTATCTATTGTTTCATTTATAATGTCAACAAAATGTTCAAATCTATTGCCATTTTCTTTATGCAGTCTGTTACCATAAGTAGATTCCACTACAAGATAATCTGCATCTTCAATTATAGAAGGATCTCTAAGTATAGGCATGTCCCTGTTACCTAAGTCACCAGAAAATACTATTTTTGTCTCTTTACCCTTCTCCATTATCCATAACTCAATTATTGCAGATCCAAGTATATGTCCAGCATCATTAAAACGTACTTTTATTTCATCGTTAATCTTCAATACTTCACCGTAATTTACTCTTCTAAATAACTCCATACAATCTAAAGCATCCTGATATGTATAAATAGGCTCTATAGGAGGTTTCCCTGCCCTTTTTCTTTTCTTGTTTTTCCATTCATTTTCAAACTCTTGTATATGACCGCTATCTGGAAGCATTATAGCACACAATTCTGCCGTTGCTTTTGTAGTATAAACTTTTCCCTTAAATCCATCGTTGTAGATTTTTGGAATTCTTCCACTGTGGTCTATATGAGCATGGGTTAAAAATATATAATCAATGTCCGCCGTATTAAAAGGAAATTCTTCAGCATTAAAAACATCTTCATTATCATGTCCTTGAAATAGACCACAATCAACTAGAAACTTAGTTTTCTCTGTTTCAATAAAAAAGCATGAACCAGTAACGGTTTTTGCAGCCCCTAAAAAAGTTATTTTCATATCGCACCTCACATTTTATTTTTGGAATAAAAACTACGAAACATCGAGTCCCTTCGTTTTTTTCTTTCACTTCTTTCGAAAGAAGTGAAAATCACACTAAAAACATTTTAAATAGAGTTTTTGGTTATCTCGAAAACAGCAAGCTCATGTTTCAAACGCTTCCTACTTTGCCCTATTGCTTTATTCGATATAGAACAAAAAACTCCTCTTTTACACATTTTTCAACGAAATGTATAAAAAAAATTACTTCGCCAATATTTAGACAAAATCAAAAAACAACTAATCAAGGGTGTATTAACATCGCGAACCATATTATTCCAATAACTTAAGCTCCGAGGCTAAGAGAATGTATAACTCGCTACGGGTCGAATCAAAACTCGCTTTGCTCAAACAGTGATTCGACTAATCCTTCGCTTCGTTAACATTCTCTAAGCCTCTACGCAGATGTTATTTCCATAATATGTCTCACAATTAAAATATGCACCCACTAATCAACAGAAGTTTGAAAAATTCGATTGCCATTTTTTTATAGCATACTATATTCCTGTGATTGGTAGCTAAAAAGCTTCAACATAGAATAATTATTTTGAAACACCATTTGCAATGCTTTTTGATTTTCCCTTATTCTCTTTATAATCCTTGGCAAATTAAATTTTTATTAAATAGCTAAAATTGTATGCTTTATGAATTGTTTTAAGTTATAATATATATTATATTTTTCTCGAAAAACATTTTACATTATTTAATCTTTATTTTCGAGAAAAAATATACATCTAACTATAAAAGTAAAAAAGATATAATGTAATAAACTTTTTGACTTTTATATAATCTTGTAAATGTAAATAAAATGGATGGAGTAGAATTAATTTATGAAGAAATCAATTGACAATCTTATAACATATTTGGGTTTGATTTTAGGTATACTGTGCGTACTTGATGCTGTTATTTTACTTATATTTGGCACAGTTATAAATTTTGGTATACTATTTCCCTTAATAGCTGGTATAGTTTTAACCGTATATAATCTACTTAAAATAAAAAAAATATTTAGCTTATCAAAAATACAAAGTGCTTTTTGGCGAAGATCTATAAAAACATGTGTTTGGGGTTTTATAATATCCTTTATTCTCGTACAAGGACTCATTTTTTTTAATGTGGACAAAGACGACTATACCAATGTTGATTATGTAATAATTCTCGGTGGGGGCGTAAAGGGCGGAGAAATAACTAAAACTTTGCAATATCGATTAGATGAAGGAATTGCATTTTTGTACGAGCATCCACATTTAGAAGTAATAGTAAGTGGTGGCAAAGGTTTTGGAGAAACTATATCAGAAGGCGAGGCAATGAGAAATTATCTTGTTGCAAACGGTATACCAAAAGATAAAATAATAGTAGAGTCAAAAGCAACAAGCACAATGGAGAATTTTAAATACACAAAACAGATACTTGCAAAACAAACTGGAAGAAGCGATTATAAGTTGATGGTTGTTACAAGTGATTTTCACATGGCTAGATCAAAAGTTTTGGCCTCTTTCAACGGCTTTACCCCTTATGGTATACCTTCTAGAACTTGGTTTGGGGTGTTTCCTAACTGTGCAATCAGAGAGTATTTTGCCGTGTTCAAGTCTCTTATTATAGATATAATTCTTGGCTGGTAACGTTAATTAGGGAGTTTCAAAAAATACATATTCAACACTTCAATTAAAAAAACAATTAAATCAAACTTTTTGAAACTCCATACCATCAGTTATTCATTTGTTCTTTCCTTAGTAAAATTTCATTAACATATCATGCTATTGCCCTTCAAAATACATTCGGTGAACTTTTGAATTTTTTCTATAATCTTGAATCTTCAATACATCAATAGTTGATTTTTAAATCAAAATATTAGCAAAGCAACAAAAAACTTGCTTTGCTAATATTTTATAATTCTTAAAATTGATGGTCTGGATTGTTTGAACTTGAATTTTATAAACTACTATTCCCAAGGTTACATTTGTTGCAAATTGTGAGCTTTCTACTTTTGTAGCTTTTTGGCTTCGATAATAAATGATGCAACATAATCTTCAATATTTTTATCCGGAGCCCAAGACTTTACAATTTCTCTACTTTTGTCTTTCGGAATTAAACTAATATCCTCAAATCCTGCGTTTCCAAGCATACTACTTAAGGGTTTCAACAATCTTTACAATTTCCTTTGGTTTTAGCACTTTTCCAAAAGAAACAACTTTCTCATTAATTACTAACGCTGGGGTAGACATTACGCCATAAGCCATTATATCCTTAAAGTCAGTCACTTTTACGACTTCTGCATCTACCCCCATCTCTTTTATTGCTGCTTCAGTGTTTTCCTTTAAAGTAACACACTTTTTACATCCTGAACCTAAAATCTTAATTACCATATAAATACCCTCCAATTTGTTTTTTAGTATATATTTTTACATTTACTATAGCATTTTAAAAACCTAAATAAAACATATATAAAGCTATTAGCATAATAAGAAAACCCATTACAATTTTAAGTACTTTGCTTGCATTACCATATTTATCACTTGATGATAGCTTATGCACAAAACCTACGGATGTCCCTGCAATCATTATTAAGAAACTATGTCCTACAGAATACAAAAGCAACAATAAAATTCCCCACAACAAGCTTCCTTCCTTTGCAACCATTGCTAGCAAGACAACTAAAACTGGTGTTGCACAAGGAGACGAGAAAAATCCACCTAAAACCCCTGCCAAAAAAGCTCCTATGAAACCTCGTTTAGTATTTTTGCTAATGGCATAGGAAGACGGTATAAAATTATAAATCTCCCAGGTTTGAAGAGCCATTAAAATCATAAGTATGCCAATTAGTATATACCACCATGAACCCGTTCCCTGCATAAGTCTTCCTAAAAGAGATGCAGCTGTACCTAGAATAGTAAACGTTAAAGCCATACCGGTAGAAAAAACTACTGACAGCCAAAAGGCTCTTTTAGTATCCCTTTGCCCTGTGCCACCTACATAGCCGATAACTAGAGGTACACTTGTAAGCGCACACGGAGTTACGGAAGTAAGTATTCCTGCAAGTAATGCTAAAAATGGCGCGAGCCAAATATTGGCTGAGATTGCATCCGAAAGAGATTCGAGCCATTGATTAATAACAATATCCATTATTCCAACCCCATTTCCTCCAGTGCTCTTAACATCTGATCTTTTGTCATTCCACCCTCATGTGCTGTAAATATATGCTCTCCATTATCCCTTGATGTATACATTTTCATTTGCATGGCCTGTGGATCTTTAGGAGTGAAGGGGTTACCTTCTGCATCAATAAAGATCTGTGTAGGAATGAGACTTATAGGATAACCCTGTGCTAATTCCTTATACTTCCATACATCTACAAATTTAATAATTGCTTTTCCTTGTAATTCAGCATTCAATTCTTTTAATACTGGTGCCATCTCTTTACAGGGGATGCACGAATCCGCACCAAAGTCTATAACTATAGGTAGACCATATGACTTAAGCTTTTCAATATTAATTTTTTCTGTTACATGAAGTTCAAAATCAGAGTTCTCTGTCACAATTTCACCCGATTTATCAGATTCAGCTAATCCGGTTTGGTTGTTGTTATTATTCTTAACAATCCATACACCCGCTATAGCACTTATGATCAATACTGGTATAATAATTTTCAAAACCAGCCCTTTTTTAGACTTGGTATTATTCTCATCCATCAACAGCACCCTCCATTTTCATCCCCACATGTGCAGCAGTTATTATTTCCTTTTCTTTGCTCACCTACATAACTTATTGCTTCTGACGGACAAAGATTCCCACATCCATGACACTCATGAATACAGTTCGCAGGAGCAATTACAACAGGAGTTGGAGCCTTCTTTAGATCATACACTCCATGCTTGCATTTGTTGATACACGCTCCACACTCAATACACTTACCATAGTCAATTACAGGATACCAAGTTTTAGACATACAATAGACCTCCCAAAATTAGAAAAATTATTAAATCTATGTTTAAACAAAAAGATAGCTATAAGCATTAAATAAGTATCCAATTATAAGAATACCCAATGTAACAATCGCAACAAATATTGCTAAAAGCTTTGCTTTAACCACATTTTTCAACATTATTATAGATGGAAGCGAAAGTGCAGTTACAGCCATCATAAAAGATAAAGCAGTTCCAACCCCAACTCCTTTTAAAACTAAAGCTTCAGCAATAGGTAATGTCCCGAAAATATCTGCATACATAGGTATTCCTACAATAGTTGCCAATAAAACTGAATACCACTTATCCTGTCCCAACAACGCTTCTACAACAGGCCTTGGAATCGAATTATGTATAAAGGCACCTATTAAAACACCGAACATAATATAAATCCAAACCTTTTTTATTATTGCTATAACCTGATCCTTTGCAAATTCTATTCTTTCATGAGTAGTCAATTCTTCTTGTTCAACTTCAAGTACCTTATCTCCAAAAACAAAGGGTTCAACGTACTTTTCGAGCTTCGATTTACTAATAATAGTTCCTCCAACAACGGCAAGTAGAATACCTACAACCACATATGCTATTGCAATCTTCCAGTTGAATACACTTGCAAGTAAAATTACTGATGCAAGATCTACCAGCGGTGAAGATATTAAAAACGAAAATGTTACACCTATTGGTATTCCTGCCCTTGTGAATCCTGTAAATAATGGAATTGATGAGCAAGAACAAAAAGGTGTAACGGTTCCAAGTAATGCTCCTAATATATTTGCTGAAATTCCATTATAACGTCCTAATATCTTCCGCGTTCTCTCTGGTGGAAAAAAGCTCTGAACATATGAAATAGTAAAAATCAAAACTGAAAGTAATATAAATATCTTTATTACATCATAAATAAAAAAATGAATAATTCCACCTAACCATCCATTCATGCTTAATCCGAATACATCTTCAACCAAAAGTTTTACTAAATTAAAAAGCCACTCCATTTTAAGCAACTGATTATTTAACCAACCAAATATCTCCACAATATCATCTCCTAAGTTCATTTAAGTGTATAATATATAATATTTCATAATTAAGGTCATTCCAAAAATATAACTGGTCAATTGCGATTTCAAAAAATTTAGATTAAAGAGCCTCGTGACTTGAATGCTGTAAAGGTTATTTTTTAAAACCGCCTAAAACATTTTTTATTTTATATCCCTTGATAAGGAGGATTTAGTTTCTTCAATTTGCCTTAAAATAATATTCTCAGCTAATTCAATCATTTGTAATACCTCAGGACTTTTAATCTTATAAATAACCATAGATCCCTCTTTTCTGTTTTCTAAAATACCTTGATTTCTTAGTAAGGCAAGGTGCTGAGAAGTATTAGACTGCTCAGATTCCAATTGTGGAAGTATCTCACACACACAAAGAGGACCATCTTTTAATATTTTAATTATTTGAACTCTAGTTGGGTGTGACATCGCTTTAAAAATGTTTCCCACCAGCTGATTTCCCATATTAGACATAATATTCACCTCAAATTATTATATTAGAATTTTCTAATATCTTAACCTCATTATATGGCACGACAATTATCTTGTCAATAGAAAACAGCTCAGGGTATATTTGTGACTTGAACATTGTATAAGTTATTTAGATGTTATTCCTAACTATTTATATGTTTGCGTAATTTATTATATATCTTGCACCTGAATGTACAAATAATATAGCTACCCTATATAAATTCTGTATAAGGGAGTTTCAAAAAAATACCTATTCATTATTTCCGTTACAAAGCCTATCAAATCGAATTTTTTGAAACTCCAGTTGCAAAGTTTTTATTTTAAATCCCCTAACTATAATTATAATTTATCAATAACTTCAATATAGCTACTAATTATTTTATCTTCGGAAGGGAAACCATAATACCATGATCCTGCCATCTCAAAATCTTCAACATGGTATCTGGCTTTTATAAGGAGTTCTGGTCTATACTCAAAGTGCAATATATCAAAGTGAGCCCATTTACCACCCCAAATAAAATTATTCTTTTCTAAAACTTTGACAACTTCTCTTGGATACTCTCTTAATCTTTGCTGACCTTGATCCCTAGATGCCCATTTCCAATAGTCTCTCTTATCGCTTCTAAAATCTATAGCTATTGCAAAGGCATGGGGACTTAACTGGTTAGTCCCTGCAATAACCCTATAATTGTACGTACCATTAACAGGAAAAATATTGTTCCTAGCTGAAACACTTAGTTCCTTTGTAGCTTGCTTGAGTGCGAAGGATGCACCGTTTCTACTATTAAACGAACATACTTTCCCTCCAATAGTTACACTTTTTAAGTTTTTTTCTATTTGCTGGCGTGAGCCTCCATATACTTCTTTTAAAAAATTATAACACCTTAGCCTTCCCGGATCATAGTTATCATCCATCAACTCCGAAATATCAGACAGTGGATAGAGCATTTCCATTGTATCTTGTAAATCTGCATTAGCAAGTTTTTGTTCATATGTTTTTGAAATTTTATCATCATATAAAATTCTATTTCCTGATTCCATAATCACATACACTTTGCCACTTACATCTTTTTCAAAACTCGAAATAAATTCCGGATAGGCCATTATAAGGCTCAAAAGATCCCTTTTCATATTTATTTCATAACTATTCATTTCAATATCAATTAATTTAGTTTGCTCACAATTTAAAAGATAATGTTCACTTTTTTCAATGTTATAGGTAGATGAATAATCTGATTGTCCAGTACTATTATCTGTTACGCCATTAGTGCAACTAGAAAGAATAAGTAATATAAAAATCATATAGATAAGCTTTTTCACAGTAATTCTCCTCCGATTATCATTTCAAAAAATACTATACGATAATTATATTACTATCTATACCCAATATTACTCTATTTTATGGCTTCTACTAAAAGTTTCACTGCATTTTCAATGTCCTCTATACTTGCCATCTCAACTGGGCTGTGAAGATATCTACAGGGTATGGAAATCGCACCAGATGGCACTCCTCCCGCTGAAATATGAATTGCTCCAGGATCACTTCCTCCAAATTCAAGTACTTCAAATTGATAAGGAATATTTATATTTTTTGCTGATTCTTCTAATAAATTTTTAACTTCAGGATGACTTATTATTGATCTGTCTTTTATCTTTATTGCAGGTCCACCGCCACATTTTACCTCCATAAGTCTTGCTTCGGGCGTATCTCCTGTAGCAGTCACATCCAACGCAATAGCCATATCAGGCTTCAATTGATATGCAGCTGTTTTTGCTCCTCTAAGACCTATTTCTTCTTGAACGGTAAATACAAAGTATATTTCATTGTCAGTTTGAGGCAATTTTTTTATTGCGTTAATTAGCACAGCACAACCGCTTCTATCGTCAATAGCTTTGGATACGACCATATCTCCAAGCCTTACAGCATCTCCTATAAAGCAAGCAACATCTCCTATGTGAACTGATTTTTCAGCTTCTTTTTTGTCCTTTGCACCAATATCTATATACATCTTTGACAGCTTAAGACTTTTCATATCAACCAGCTTGTCTTCATAAAAAACAGTACCTATAGTACCATTTTTAAATTTCACCCTCTGCCCCACTGAAATAAACGATGAAACTCCTCCAACATTAGAAAATCTTATAAAACCCTTTTCATCTATATATGTAGCCATAATACCTATCTCATCCATATGTGCGGCTACCATTATCTTTTTACCTTTTCCAGGTTTTGTAGCAATAAGGTTTCCTAAAGTATCTACATTTATTTCCTTTATATCATTTTTTATTTCATTAATTATAGTTTCTCTGATATCCTCTTCGTTTCCTGAAACACCAAAAGAATTTGTCAATCTTTTTATCAAATCAAACATATCTAATTCCTCCTGTTTTATATTCTAAATAATTTTTAAAAACCAACAATATAAAAGTCAAAAAGTTTATTACATTATATCTTTTTTACTTTTATAGTCAGATGTATATTATTTCTCGAAAATAATAATTAAATAATGTAAAATGTTTTTCGAGAAAAATATAGTTAATTGATGTTTCAAAAAATTTGATTATATTGGGTTAAAACTATAAATATTTACTAAAGAATTTTTTTGAAACACCTTGAATATTTAGTAAAATCGCAAGTGACCAGTTATTTTTTTGTAATCTCCTTGTCAAAAAGCTTCTGATTATTTTCTAGATTTTTCAAAACCGATATCACAACATTTTTACAGCTAGTATAGTCTTTTGCACTCATAACCGACACAGGCGAATGAATATACCTGCACGGAACCGATATTGAAGCAGTTACTACCCCGCCTCTGCTCATCTGTATTTTCCCCGCATCATTACCACCTGAATTGGTTTGTTTGAATTGTATTGGTATACTGTTTTTTTGTGCCAATTCATAAATGTACTTGACGAAATTCTTGTCAGGATAAGAAGTACGATCCATTATAGTAAGTGCTGCTCCATTACCTAAAACAGTAGAATACTCGGACTTTTCCACTCCCGGTACGTCGGAACAAGTTGTGCCCTCTACTACTAAAGCAATATCAGGTTCAACCTTATATGCAGCGACTTCTGAGCCTCTAAGTCCAACCTCTTCTTGAACTGTAAAACAAGCATATAGGTCAAATTCGTATCTTTCCTTAAGTGCCTCTATAAGGATTGCACATCCCACCCTATCATCTAGAGCTTTTGCCTTAATAAGACCATCTCCAAACTGGGTATATGGACTGTGAAACGCTACATAATCTCCTAATGAAACCAGTTTTTCGGCCTCTTCCTTTTTTTCTGCCCCAATATCTATATACATGTTCTTAAACTTGATGTTAATGTTTCTTTCTTCTTTCTCCTGCATATGAATAGGCTTTGAGCCTATTACACCAGGAATGTTTTTCTCTCCAACCAACACCCTTTTTCCCGGAAGTATTCTTTTATCAATACCCCCAACAGTGGCAAATTTTATCACTCCACCTTCACCAAAACCTGTAACGATAAATCCCACTTCATCCATATGTGCAGAAAGCATAACTTTACACTTACTGTTTTTACCTTTTTTAAAAGCAATCAGATTACCCATTGAGTCAACTTTTATATCATCCGCATAATCTTTAATTTGACTTTTTATATATTCCCTAACTTCATCTTCATTACCTGAAACCCCATTTAATTCCGTAAGTTCTTTTATATACACCTTACTTCCTCCGTTTCAACATTTTATAACTTCATTTCAAAAAGATTATTTTAATAGTTTTTTTACTTTTAAGCCATTTCAAAAAAACAATTTCAGTATTTGAGTCACAATACCCATCATAAAAACATTATTTTACCATCCAAAAAATTGAACCAGTTTTTTTTAATGACAATTGCAACTCTAGTTGCAAAGTTTTTATTTAGGGGATTTAAAATAAATAACTGGTCAACGGTCGTTTCAAAAAATTTGATGCCATTTTTTGCATAGCAAAATAATGTACCTATGATTGGAAGCTTAAAAGCTTCCATGATAGGCTTTGTAACAGAAATAATGAATAGGTATTTTTTTGAAACTCCCTTAATCTTGCATTATATACTAAAAATCTGAGACAAACCTTGAAATCAGTTTCCCTGCATTTTTTACATCATTTGTGTGTATCGTTTCAATTGTTGTATGCATGTATTTTAATGGAATTGAAATCAGTAATGTTGGAATTCCCGATCTTGATACCTGTGTTGCCCATGCCTCAGTTCCTGTATTCCCTGGTTCTACATCAACCTGATAAGCAATATTTTCTTCCTTTGCCAAATCCATTATCTTTTTTGTGTATACTCTGTGAAGATTTGGTCCTATTGCAATGGCAGGACCCTTACCTAATGCATAAGTTTCATCCTTTGAAGCATAGGGAATTTCCCCATGACAAGCATCTACAACAATTGCAAGATCCGGATTTATATTATAAGCAGCGATTTTTGCGCCATTTAACCCTAGCTCTTCTTGTGATGTAGCGACAAATATTACATCATCATTATGATTGAGTTTTGAAAGTCTCTCCATAGCATCCAACAAAACACCAACCCCCGCCCTGTTATCAAGGCATTTTGAGCTTAATTTATTTCCCTTAAGTTCAAAAGGATAAGTTTTAAAGGTTATAACATCACCTATTGAAACCAGTTTTGATACATTCTCTTTACTAAGTCCTGTATCTATATAAAGGTCATCCATTTTTGCCGCTTTTTTTATCTCCTCAGGTTTGAGAAGATGAGGAGGCTTTGCACCGATAACGCCATAGATATCATTTTTACCATGAACTTTAACCTCTTGGGCTAATAGAATTTTACTATCTATACCACCTATATTGGTGAATTTTATAAATCCTTTATCATCAATACTTTTGACCAACATACCAATTTCGTCATGGTGTGCCGTAATCATAATCTTCTTACCGTCTGCGCTAGATCCTTTTTTTAATCCGCTTACATTATAAAATTTGTCTATTTCCACTTTGTCACAGTATTTACTAAATACGTTGGCTATGTATTCAGATATTTCTTTTTCTCTTCCTGATACACCAGTAAATGTGCTAAGATCTTTTAATACTCCTATATAATCCATTTTTCACCTCATATATTTTTTTCATTAGGCGGTTTCAAAAAATAACCGATACAGCATTTAGGTCATAAAGCCTTTCAATCTAAATTTTTTGAAACCGCAATTGCAAAGTTTTTTTGAAATCACCTTATCTTTAGTATTGTTCAAAAATTATGTTTTTTAGTAATTTTTTTAGCAATCATCTTATTTGTATATTGTCAAAATAAACTCCTCACCAGACTCTTTAAGAAGTGGCTCTTCTGCCCCAACTTCTTTCATTGTTTTTAATATCATAGGTATACCTCTTCCCAACTGATCAATATATCTAAGATTCTCCATGTATTTTACCAAAAAAGGATTCCTTGCATAGGAAACACCTATTTTCATCTTATCAATTGTTACAGTATTAGGAAGTCTTCCAGAACTATGAAACTCTATCCTGTCTTCAAACATAAATATTCTTATTTTTGAACCGCTTATACTGTAGTTCCTATGCACAAGCGTATTAACTATCGCTTCTCTAAGAACAAGTACAGGATATTCACTTTTCTCTTCACGCTTTATTCCATTTATAACAGAAGGAATTTTCATATTGTTTTTCAAAACCACCATTGCTTGATCTGCAATGTCTTGAATTCTTCCTGTTAAAACCTTCTTGTCTATTAACTCATCAGTAATTTCTATACCTCTAAAATGAGCAAAACTAATTCCATTTTGCGGCAGGCTCTTTTCAGGCATTTTCCCAAATATCAGTAATCCCCCAACCGTACAAAACACTTTTTCACTAGTCTCTTTCATTATTTCCCCATTAATCAGAATTCTTTCAATAGATTCCTTGCTTTCTTCATATAAATCAAAGGCATTATACTTTAAAAAGTACTCCCTGATAACATCAATATTTAGATCTTTCATTGACGTACCTTCTACTGGAGATATATCAAAATGTAGCGCTTCTATATACGCATTCTCTCCATTTTTTATTATTTCCTTTATTTTTTGTATCTCCATTATAATCACCCCTCTTTCTATGTAAAATTCATTATATCATTAAACTACTACTGATTTCTATTTGATTTTAAATATTATTCCATAAATTATATCTGACACATATTCAACATAAAATAAATGCACCTATAAAACATGAGGTGCAGTTTCAAAGTCCATCATAGAAGCTTTTAAGCTTCCAATTTACATAAACATTATTATTTTGTCATATAAAAAACGGGAATCAGTTTTAATAATTCAAGATAAGTCATTTATTTGATTTTGTCCAGAAATTTAGTAGAGATTTTATTAAATACCCCAGTAAACCTATAAATTTTGAACTCCTTACTGTCTAAACAACGATTTTGCAATTTGTTGGTATTTAACATCACTAATATAATAAAATGCAAGGTTAGTACTATCTTCTTCCGTTCTATTATTGTAATCTCTCGGTATAGCAAAATAGTCAAATTCATCATTGAAATAAATAGGCAAATGACATATTTCCGTATCATTATTTTTATCTATTTGAATAACACATTTCATTAAATAGATTTTCTGTTCAAGATTACCTTTAGATTTGCTAGTAGTATATGGATAATTTTTTACAAAACTCAATAGTTCAATACATGAATTAAAATCTTGAGGATCTTCATTTGGAGTAATTGTATACAAAATTTTCATACTAACGCTTGAATTTCTTTCAACTTCAAAAAATGAGGCTACAGCAGTATTTTTTTTGGTACTTTCAATATATTTAATTCCTTTTTCAATATTTGTTATATATTGATTTTTATTTGTAGAATCTACGAAAATTGCTACTACAAAAGTCAAAATCAATACCATTAATACATAATATTTCTTTTTAATCATGTTAGTCACCTTTCCTAAGAAAGCAAGAGTATTATGATTTTATAAAAAATCACACACTCTTGCTACTTAATACTTAATAATAAGTAATTTTCACCTTAAATTCTCATTAATCTTTATCTGCAGACAAACTAACACCTATTGCAATACCATTATTACCTTCTGATGCCGCTGTTCCATTTACATAATACGATGAACTACACATACTTGCAACATAATCTGCTTTTGATATAAGTGAATATGTAGTTGTATTAAACCCAAATAAGTTTTTAGGTTGGTGATAGATACTTAACTTTCTATTATTAACACCACCAGAATCCTTATAAATCTTAACTTTCGAACTAGGATTATATGAAATACCAGCTATTCCGAAACCAAGACTATAAGTTACTGAACTTCCTGAAGATACTGTTTGATTTTCAGGACCATACTCTAAAATTGCAGAACCATTACTTCCAAGCATAGTTGTTCGACAAAGCCCTACCCTGCTACTATCAATACTTTCAGACTCATTTGTTATTTTAGAATGATAATAGTAATCTCCATCTGCATCTGGGCTACAAGTATCATAAAACAACTGCAAAGAAGCATCCACAGTTATACCCTGACCAGTAACGGAACCTGTATCTGAATCAGCCACTGACCAACTATAAGCATCTCTTGTATTAATAACCTCATCTTTTTCAAACAACCTTGAATAATCATATTTTGTTGCATGAACCAAAGCATATTCTAAATCTTCTTCAATGTCAATAACATTTATATGCGCAAACACATCATGTTCATTACATCTGTATGCTACAAAACCAATTTTTGTACCTTCTTCGTAACTACTTTCTGACATTTTATAATCAGATTCTTTTAATTTACTCGGTAAATTTTTAAAACCATAAAACTCTTTTATTTCATCTTTTGTAAACAAATCACTTATTATAACTGTTTTTAGTCCTTGATTATATCTTTTGTTTAATGTTTCTTTGAAATCATTTATTAGTTCATCTTCAATCCACAAAACTCTTTTGTCTAAAATATCAACCTTTTTAGTTTCAGGATTAATAACTTCCATATCAATACTATCAAAAAACATTTCGGCTTCAGATGTAACATATATTACATCTGTTTTTTGCAACTCTTTACTATTTGTGCTAGCTAAAGAAATACTATTTAGATTCACTAATAATGTTAGAATTAAACATAAAATTATACATTTAGATTTCATATAGACTACCTCCAGTTTTGTAATGAATGAAATTTTTTACATATATAAAAAGTGCATTTAACAATAATCAACTTTTTATATAGTTTTTTAAAATTGCTTTTTCTTTGACAAATAAATGAATCGATTCATAAAATAATTAAAGCTTCAAAACTTTAACATCTTTATTATATATATATATATATATATAATGTCAAGTATTATCGTATTTAAATATTTATGTTTACTTTGTGTACTATTTGTTGAATGTGTTGTGTAATAGTATTAATACAATTCAGCTATATTCGCCCAATTTCTTTATTACTACATTTCTGGCAAGTAATAAACAACATTTTTGCTAATTAAAACAATCATTAAAACTTTCTATCATAATACAGTTTTGGTTTGGTTATCCACCTATAAATTCATCAAGGTTAATACCTTAAGAGTCATTCCCTAATAAATCCTTCTCTCAATGCTATTCAAACTTTGCCAATGTGTAAAAGGAAAAATCAAGTTATTTTTCGACATATTCTGTATTTCTTTTCTTCCATAGTCACCTCTATAAGCTTGAAATGCAATTTTTGTTTCCCACTTTCTTTTTGAGTATCGATAAAAACTTTGGCGGTATCAATCAATTGATTTTTGATTAACTTTAAAACAGTCTAACAAGGATACACCAATCCACATCGAAAATAAGTAATAAAACATAGTGTTAAAAGAAAACGAGAACCATAACTTTGTTTCGAACAAAACTGCTATCAAGTATTGAAAAATTATAATTACTCCAGGCATTACTATAATAAAAAATCGTATATAGTTAAATCCATAATAGTTTTTCCATCGCAAGATAAGCCTAGGAAACCTTATTAATATACCAAATACAAAAGGGAATAGTATAGATAAAATAAGTAAAGGTCTAGAATTAAAATCACCAATGCTAACTATCTTTAAATAATCATAAAACCACACAGTAAAAAATAAAAAAATAAAACATCCTACTAATTCTGAAATTTGAAATACTATATTTTTTTTCATTAGAAAACACCTCAGCCTGAAATTTTTATTGTAAAAAAACCATATTCTCCCTACTACTTTACAGTAATTATATCACAGGTAATTTTTGTATGCAAAAATATAGAATCCACTTTTAATAGGTAAAAAAATATGCAAATTTTTTAGACTTAGTTATATTTAAAAATTTTTTTAAAAATTATAAAAATAACTCTTGACGAAACTTAGCTTTTCCTTTATACTAACACTTGTCTTCTTTACGAGGGCCTTTAGCTCAGTTGGTTAGAGCAACCGGCTCATAACCGGTAGGTCTGGGGTTCGAGTCCCTGAAGGCCCACCAAACTCTTGTAAAAGACGCCCAGATAGCTCAGTCGGTAGAGCAGAGGACTGAAAATCCTCGTGTCGCTGGTTCGATTCCGGCTCTGGGCACCAATTAAATATGGGAGGGTTCCCGAGTGGCCAAAGGGGGCAGACTGTAAATCTGTTGTCTCTGACTTCGATGGTTCGAATCCATCTCCTCCCACCAAAAAGAACCTTGTATGACTGTATTAAAACGGTTTACAAGGTTTTTTATTTTGTTTTTAGATGCAACAGATTTAACATTGTTTTTTGGCTAAGGCAAGAACAAAAAAATAACTGGTCAACTGGAGTTTCAAAAAATTTGATGCCATTTTTTGCATAGCAAAATAATGTTCCTATGATTAGAAGCTTAAAAGCTTCCATGATAGGCTTAGTAACAGAAATGATGAATATGTATTTTTTTGAAACTCCCTAATCTGTTGCTCCGCCAATTCCTTAAAAGCAAACAAAGAAAGGTAAACTACATGCAAAAAAACGAAAATTCCCGGAAGTTCACCGACAATTTTCGTTTTATCATAAGGTGGATTCGCATTGGTTTCTGCAATTCCATGAAAATTCAAAGCACCGATACCTAGTTCTGAATACTCATTTCTTTCTAAAGGTTCATATTATTTAGTTTACCCTTGTTTCTTTTACTATTTCGCTGTAAATTGTAAATATATTTTCGCTACTATCCTTGTAGGTTACAAATCCTCTAGCATACCAAGTTTCATCAACAGCTGCAATTTTGTTCACAATCAGAGTTCCAATCAAGCCCTTTGTTTTTGATTCTCCCTTTAATACGTCTGTTCCACCAATCTTAAAGTTTGTTTCTAAAGCTCCTGTTGATGAATTCTTTGTAACAATCATACCATGAGTAATTATTGTATATCCTTCAGGAATTACTCTTTCTGCAACAAAGGATATTTTATTATCTGTCTTTGTTACACTTGTTATAGCTATACTTGCCTTCTTTTCTATGCCTGCTGTATCATCTGCAAATACAGCGGTTAGCTCGATATTTCTCAAAGCATAGAATTTATAAACAGTATTATAGCACAAGATATTTCCAGCTTTATCCTCCCAGTGTGAAAATTTCTTCCCTTCTTGCGGAGCATTCGCCTCAACAGTTACAATATCCTTAATATTGAACTCACCTGAACCTTTTCCTTCGTATACATTTACAATTACAAGGTCTTCGTTCTTTTTATATAAGGCTGTAACTATTAAGTCCTCCGAAGCATTCTTTATTTCATCGGTAGTTTTATCCCAACTTATAAAGGTGTATCCAAACATAGATGGTATATCCGGATAATCAACTTCTCTGCTGTCTTCTAAATAGAGAGTTTTAAGAACTTCATCCTTACCATTTTTAAAGGTTATCAAAGCCCCTAATTCAAAGACTCTCGAAGGTTCGCTCTCGTTACCGAAATTGTCTATTTCAGTAACATAAATACTGTGCTTTCCAGGTTCTAAAGCTAGGTCTTTTTCAAAAGTGCCTTCTTGATTTGCTGCAAGCGTTCCAAATATTTCATCATCAACTCTTATTATTAATTCTGCATTCTCATTTGCAACACCTGAAATTTTTACTTGCCTTGTTATTGGATCAATCACCTCAACTTTTTCTAACAACGGAGCATAAGGAGCTATAGTGATCTCACCGGCGCCAGGAACGGTATCAAACATCAGTTCATGATCTTTTAGAGTAAAATCTAATGGGATATTGTTTTGCAACACGGTACAACTTTCCCAGTCAGATGGCAAATTCACAAGCAGGGTTAGGGGTTCATCATAAAGCTCATCGAGTGGTGTGGTAAGTATAGCGGTGAGGGTGCCGTTGCTCTTGTGGTTTATGGTTAAAACAGCGGATTCCCGTTCTTTGACGTATTTGTAAGCCTCTATAAAACCTGCGTTCCAGATTTGATCCTTTATGCCAACCAGTTCATCTAAAACCTTTTCAAACTCTACAATATACACTGCCGCGTTTCCGTAATCCATTGGTGGATTCGCATTGGTTTCTGCAATTCCATGAAAATTCAAGGCACCGATACCTCCCTGCTCTATAATGAGGTCAATTCCTTCTAGAATGGTATCACTGTTGGAGCCCGCAACTACAGATTTTGACAGTAATCCAATGTTAGCTGTTGTACGGTCGATGTTTTTATACTTTTCTATGATAGGTAACAGATACTCCTCATTCCATGTAGTGCCACCACCCCTGTTGAAAGCCATCAGGGATGTAAACTCCGGTTCCCTTCGCAATGCCCAGATAGCTTTGGCTGCTTCTCCTACTTCACTTTCCGTATCTTCATATGTAGTAGCACCCGTATGGTGCATCGTATGATTTGCCAATTCCTGACCATTATCAGCTGCCTCCTGCCAATAGCTATAATATTGATTAAAAACATCCCCTCCTGGGTTTACATACCATGTGCCTTTTAAATTTCTATTTTGTAACGCTGTTGTCCCCAAGATAGCCTGTCCCGGTGTGCTGTCGTCAAACTGGAGAAGGATAGTTGCCTGCTTATTTCCCTGCCAGCGGGCAATGCTGTAAGTTCCACCAGTATAAGGTATGTCTATTCCAGTAGGTGTTGGTGTTGATGTTGGTGTTGGTGTTGGCGTTGATGTTGGTGTTGATGTTGGTGTTGATGTTGGTGTTGGTGTTGATGTTGATGTTGGTGTTGGTGTTGATGTTGATGTTGGTGTTGGTGTTGATGTTGGTGTTGGTGTTGGTGTTGATGTTGGTGTTGATGTTGGTGTAACCGAAGGAGTCTCTATAGGCATAGTGCCTGTAGGTGATGGATAGGAAGTACTCTCGGTGTATTCATACGGCCCTATGTCTGGAGCCAAACCTTGAGGACGAGTGTTGCCTTTGATATCATACAAAACATCAGCAAGGGACAAACCACTATCGATAGCCTGGGAAGCGGATTGTAACCTGTAAATGTTCTGACTAGGAGGATTGTTATAGGATACAAACAGGGGATCCACGCCCCTTAATTCATGTGCTTGCACTGCTGGAATCAGAACAGGTTGCGACCCATCTGAATTCCATGAAAGGTTATAGTCTACAATACCCGTACCACCTTTGATTTTACGGTGTTCCGGATGACAATCTACTGTCATATTGTTTATTACCCGGTAATTGGTTACATCAACCATATAAATCCCCACTCCCCAGGAGGAATCATTTAAATTGGCTTTCAACAAATTATTGTAGATAAATATATCATAATGTTCCCCGGCTGAAAGAGCAATTCCTTCATCTCTGAATTCAATAATGTTGTTGCGGATTATAATCCCATGAGCCACATCGTCTTTGGTCGATTCTATGATAATCCCCTTGCCAGCTGGATGAGTAATCTGAAAGTAATTATTTTCAATAACCGAATCCGTCATAATAGGCCGGCCTCCAGGAGGTTCATCCCAAGTTTGGAGACAATCCGGGTGCGGATCGATATTGCCGCTATCCGCTGGGTCTCCAGGGTTAAGGACACGGTTTTCAATTATCATGTGATGATCTCCAAAAATCCTTAAGCCATCTGCATCCATACCTTTAGCACCCGGTTCAATCCCTTTAGGATGATATTGCACTGTTCTCGATATTTCGTTGCGCTCAATTGAACCATAAGAACCAATGAGCTCGATACCTCTCTGTCCATTATGCGTTATGATATTGTCAACGATATTGGTATATTCGGTCGCCAAGGCAAAAACCCCACCCCCCGGGCATTCTTCAATCAGACAATTCTTAATTGTCACATAATTACCCCGGTTAATATAAACCCCAATCCAATGGTCAAGTTCTGCTTCGATTCTAAAACCGTCTAGGGTTATGAAATCCCCCCTTATGTTGAATCCCCGACAAGATACACTGTGTTCCGTCTCGGCACATAGTGTAATACGCTCATTTTCTCCTAAGCCGCTGTTATTAATGGTGATATATTCATCATAATTCCCGTTACTTACCACGATAGTTTGTCCATCTGTAGCAACATTTACTGCTGTCTGGATATTCCGTAATGGGGCTACTGCTGTTCCCGGATTGCTATCATCACCAGAAAGGGATACATAAAGGTTCTCTTTGAGCACTTTCTGCTCATTGATTTCATTTTGCTCTATATATGCAGCAAAACAAGCGGAACAGTTACTTACTACAAGGCAAATCAACATAAAAAAAACAGACACTAAATTTAATTTGAATTTCTGTTTCATTTTGCACCTCCTAGTTTTTTTTAATCTCATTCATCTGTTATTGCAATTTCTGTGGATATCATAATCCGTAGTGTTTTATTTCATTATATATCATATGTTTAATTATGTAAATTATTTTACGTATAAATTATGAATTTTTTACATAATTTTTTAATTTGTAGATTTCAAATCCTTTGCCAAAACTTCGCAAACATCAGCTAGAATATACTTGTCAAATCTGGATATCAACTTAAATCATGGTTGATTTTCGCCAAAGGGCAGACTGTAAATCAGTTGTCTCTTGCTTCGACGGTTCAAATCCATCTCCTCACAACAAAAAAATAGATAGACTAAATTGTCTATCTATTTTTTGAGATTTTTTTTATTAATTCAAACCTTAGGGAGTTTCAAAAAAATAACTGGTCAATTGCAATTTCAAAAAATTTGATTTTAGGGAATTTGCAACCGAAATATTGTATATGTTATTTTTTGAAATCGCCTTATACTTCCTCAATTTCTTCTGTTTCTTCTGCTTGTTCTTCTGAAGAAGTATCTGTTTGCGCTTCCTGCGTATCATTTTTCAATTCTTAAAGCATCTCTTTTTACTTTTATTTGATCTTCTAAAGCTTTTATTTTAGCTTCTAATACTTCTACCTGCTCAATATCATCAGCCTCAATTGCTGCCTCTAGCTCTGTAACGTTTTGAAGCTCCCTAATTAATGTAAAATGATTTTTTATAAAAATATAGTTATTGTTTTATAATGAGTTTACAATATCTTTAAACTGCTTTCCTCTTTCTTCAAAGTTTTTAAACATATCAAAACTCGCACTAGCAGGTGACATAGTAATTATATCTCCTGATTTTGCATATTCATATGCCTTTTTTACAGCTTCTTTCAACGTATTGCACCGAAGTATGATAATATCTTTTCCATTTCCCGTCTTATCTATTTCATCCATAAGTGCATTCTCTATTTTAGGTGCTGTCTGACCTATAAGTACAAGACATTTAACTTTATTTGCAATTACATCCCCCATGATATCATAGGGAATCTTTTTATCATATCCACCTGCTATAAGTATAACCTTTTGCTTAAAAGAATTTAAACCGGCAATTGTCCTTGAAGGGCTGCTAGCTATAGAATCATTGTAAAATTTAATTCCATCATATTCTCTAACAAGTTCTATCCTATGCTCTACCCCCTTAAATGTTGTTGCAACTTTCCTTATATTATCTATCTCTACATAATCTATTACAGCCGCAATGGCAGCAAGATAATTTTCAATATTATGTACTCCAGGTATAACAATATCTTCAGCATTTACTATTTCTCTTTCGTTTTTACTATCACTGTAAACAAGCATTCCTTGACTCATTTTTGCTCCAGATTGAATTTTGTTTACTCTACTAAAATACACAACCTTTCCTTTTGCTTCTTTAATAAAATCTCGTGTTATATCATTGTCAAAATTTACAATAAGCTTATCACTCGATTTTTGATGTAGGTATATGTTTTTCTTTGCTTCTATGTACTCATCCATTGATTTATGCATATCAAGATGATTTGGTGCAAGATTTGTAACAACTGCCACCTGTGGACTTAAATTCATTGTATGTAGTTGAAAACTACTAAGTTCTAGTACAACCTTGTCTGTCTCCTTAATCTCATCTATTCTATTTAACAATGGAGTCCCGATATTACCTCCAAGCCAGCAATTATAACCCTGTTGAGTTAACATTTTGTATATAAGAGTAGTTGTTGTAGTCTTTCCGTCACTTCCTGTAACAGCGAAGATTTGTGCAGGACAAACCTCAAAAAACACCTCCATTTCAGAAGTTATTTTTGAGCCATTCAATCTAGCCGCCTCTATTTCAGGCACATCAAATCTCATTCCCGGAGTCTTAAATATTATATCAAACCCTTTTAATCTCTTTAGGTAATCATCACCAAGACTATACTTAACATTAAGATCTTTAAACTCATTAATTACTTCTTTAAGCTTATTTTTATCCGACTTATCAAATGCTGTGATGTCAACACCAAACTCAGCTAAATACCTAATCAATGGAATATGACTAATTCCTATCCCAAGGATTGCTACTCTTTTTCCCTTTATGTTCTCAATAAATTCATTTAACTTTCTATTCAAAATACTTTCCTCCCGATTTTATCTTCTGTTTTATTATATGGCAAAAAAAATATAAGGCATTATAATTTTTTGAAATTTATTTTCTAGAAATTATAATGCTTTTATGCGGTTTTTTAAAAAATAACTGGTCAACTGCGTTTTCAAAAAATCTATATCAAAAAGCTTTGTGACCAAAATACTTTACAGGTTATTTTTTGAAACCGCCTAATATTAAAATCTTCAAAATGTGATTAATGCAATTTTTAATCCTCTATATAAAATTAATTTATTAAGCTTTTAAATAAAACTTTTAAGTTCAATAGATAAATCGTATAAAATTCTTCAAACAATGAGAAAAAATAATGTAATCAATCATCTAATATGCACTTTTTCTTCTCTTTTTATATTTAAACTGCAACAATATTCTATCCCATTTGCGTTCCCACTTTTCAGAACCCATATGTCTTGAAAAATCAATACATTGCTCTAAGAATTCCTCTTCACTTTTTTTAGTGTTGTTAATACTTGTCAAACGCTCTTTTATCGATCTGAAGGTTCCTTTTCTATCAAATAATGGAATATTATCTCTGCAGATCATATACAAGAACGTCCCAACTAATTTATCTTTATATAATAGTTCCTCAAAAACATTCGGTGTATACAAAAGCGTTTTTACATTCAAACATTTTTCCTTTAAAAGTTCATATTTTAATGTGTCATTCAACAAAATAAACTTCATTATTTCTGTATCATCCTCTACAAAAATCAAAAATTCATAATCACTTTGCGAGCTATAATCACCTTTTGCTCTAGATCCGTACAATACAACACTGACAATTTTGACTCCCACTTGTTCTGAACATCTTTCAAAAATCTCAGTTACACGGTTTAAAACCCTGTCATTTGCAAGGCTCATAATCCTCAATTTTATATCCCCCCCAAATAATGTTTTTTTGATTTTTCTCTCTCTTTGTATATCTTTTGACACAATATAATGGAACTTTTATACTTATAACGCTTAAATATTATCATATTTTTTGTAAAATTCATAGATATATTTTGTAAAAAAATATATTTTACCACTTGAAATTTTTCATTTTATCTAGTAAAATAATTTAGTCAAAATATATGCGAGGGTGGCGGAACTGGCAGACGCGCTAGATTCAGGTTCTAGTGGCCGCAAGGTTGTGAGGGTTCAAATCCCTTCTCTCGCACCATCGATAATGCAAAGTGACAACCATTTTGACAACCATAATAAACAAAAATTACAAAATCTATTATTCACGCTTATCGTTTTTTATTAACCCCCTATCGTTAATCAATCATTTACGGGACTCGTAATTTTTTACGCAATTTGTTACAATCGTACGTGAGGCGTAATTATGATCTATTGCATGTAGAGTAGAACGATATAAATAAGAAATTGATACAAAGGGCTTTCGTACCATAAATGATCATTTTTACCAATACATCTATTTCCATTTTAACAGTTAGTCACTACCTTGTTCATATCTGTGCTTCCTTTGTTCCCCCTACTTTCGCCTATTTAATCAAATCAACTTCTATATCTTGGCGCAGCTTTTCAAGAAAGATCATCTGCCATTTCACCTGCTCTATCGGCTCAAAATGAAGCGATGAGAAAACCACGTGGGGTCTTGCAACATTTTCTCCTGTCGCAAATATAGCGGTAGGTCCATCTGCACCACCGATTATGCCAATAGCTGTGGCAGTGGATGCTTCTTGTTTCTTTCTCTGAGGTTGGTCACTCTGAGCACAATCTTGTATCATAAAACATTGTCGCGAAAGATCCGGATTAAGCGTATAAGTCATAGCCGTAAAATAGGTGGGATATTTCATATTGACATCGTGAAAATGCTCGTCGTCCAATTCTTGCTTCTCAAAGTCTTGCACCGTCAGGGTATGTAATCTTCCAGTAATAGGGTGAGTGAAGGTTAGGCTTTCACCCACTGGAGGCGTTTCAAAACACATCCCAAGAATGGGAGCAGGTCTTTGCTCTAGATGCAAAGATAAGGAGCGAATATTTGGCTTGTGATTGGTAGCCCATGGGAAAGACAATCTCTGGATTATCCATCCTTTAGTTCTATCTAAGCCATAATGCTCTATTACCCAGTTTGCCTCAGGCTGGTTTTCTGTCCCCTCCGGAATACAACTCAGGGGAATCCAGGAAGTTCCGATTCCATGCTCATTTCGCAATATTTTGTTGTTCAACGTCAATTGTGCAGAAAAATCAGTAACTAAAGGATTTTCCGATTCTATCTGGCGGATCTCCTCATGAGATAGGCAATCCTCTCTATCTCTAATAGTTTTCCATTTATCAATAAAAGCTTTCAGAGCTGCAGTATCAACCTCAATGCAAAAATCCACCACCAATCCCTCACTACAAACATAAAAAGAAGGAATGTGCCAAGTTTCACTCTCCCATTCAAACTGCTTTTTGATGGGAATCTCTTTACCTTCCTGATTTTGACCAGTGCAGCCGAAAAAGCCTTGATAATAAACTTTCCATTCAGGAGCCTTCCTCTCCTGTGGCAAGAATTCGTAGTATTCCTCATTGTATGAGATGCTATCATAGTAAAAAGTGCTCTGAATCTCCTTTATATAAACATAGGGATTGTCCATAGGCTCTAAAGCCATTTGTATTTTTATCTTATGTATCACATCTGCTTGCTCTAATGTAGGAGGATTGTCCTTAATGAAAGCATAAAAATGTTCTTCATCCCACCCGTGTGCCTGCTCCACTGCCGCCAGATCCACGCAAGCCAGAATTAGTCTTAGAAAGTCAGCAAAGTTTTTTGCCACAGGATGCACATAGTCCCCGGGCATATTCATAGGACTCACAACAAAAACCATCTCACCGTGTTCATGGATAAAACAGTAGTGAATACCGTCTACACCAGCGCAACCAATGATTTCAGCTCCCTTAGGAGTGCAAAAATATGTACTATATGTGTCTCTTCTCTCCAATCCCATTATCGAGAGATTGATATTTGATTTTTTAAATCTTTCGTATGTATCCATAACTGCTCCTTGTATATATATGTAAAGTTAGTTTAAATAAATGTATTTTCACAAACCGACTCATCTCTCCTACAAAGTATAGAAACTTCTTGGTGGTTAAGTTGAAAAACTGCACCATATTATGGTGCAAAAATCAAGTACTTTTTGTTTTTAATTTTTTATATACATTTATTGCTACTGCACAAACAAACCATATTGTTGGTGGTTGCTCTGCTTTGTCAACCCATGTTTTATCATTGATAAATCCCAAATCAAAAGCCTCTTGTACAATTTTTTGTTTCCAATCCAACTCATTCTCCTCCTTTATTGAAACTCCAAAAAATTCACTTATAACATTTGCCTGAGCCTTAGCAATAGCCAATCTTTTGTCTGGATCCTTTAACAAATCTTCGTCTTTTCTATTATCATGAAAAGCATTTTCTACCAACAAAACATGCAAAACTCCACCGTCAACAGCAGCATCAATCACACCATAATAATCCTCATCAGGGTAGATAGTACTTTCACGTTTTTTAGCTCCTCTGTTTTTTGTACCTATTGCTTCAGCAATTGCCTTTGACATTTCAGCAGCAAGAGCATCATCTTGTAAATCCACACTAGAATATACCTCTGTACCTCTAACACTTGTATTATTTGGAATTCCCGAAGCATTTGTATGCTCCGATACAAATAAATCTGCTCCCCACAAAGCAGCCATTCTACCTCGTTCTCTAACTTCTATATAAACATCAGATTCCCTAGTTAGCTTCACTTGAAATGCGCCAGTTTTAAGCAACTCATCTCTTAATTTAAGAGATATGTCTAAAACTCCATCAGCTTCAATATAACCAGTAGGTCCTGTATTTGATTTATCTTTTCCACCGTGACCAGGGTCAATCATAATTTTATACATTAGTACCTATCCTTATATAATCATCCTATTTATATAGTATTCATATATAACATAATTTGTTAACAAAACTTTAGGTATCACTCTTCTTTATTCTCCCTCTTTTTAAAATCACCTTATAATATATGCTCAAGTAAAATCTTTAGCCCAATACCTATAAGTATTAAACCACCAAAAATATCGATATATTTTTTAAATTTCGTATTACACCCAATGATTTTCCCTAAATACACACCTAAGTATGACAGTACAAACGTAACAACACCAATCATTATGACAGGAAATAATATATCCATCTTTAAAGCCGAAAAACTGATTCCTACAACAAGGGCATCTATACTCGTTGCAATTGCAAGTGTTATAAGTATTTTAAAACTTGTAAGTGCAATACACTCATTCTCACTGTCAAAAGCCTCCCATATCATCTTAGCACCGATAATCCCCAACAATCCAAAAGCAACCCAATGACCTATATTTTCTATCCATTTTCTAAAAGATAAACCTGCAAACCAACCAAGTGCTGTCATTCCTCCTTGAAAAATTCCAAAAGCAATTCCTGCATTTAGTGCATTGCGTTTTGTGTTTTTTGCACCCGACAATCCACAGGATATAGAAACTGCAAAAGCGTCCATAGCAAGACCTATAGCTGTTAATATTATAGTAAACAATTCTTCTCCTCCATTCTAGGTATACTCTGAAAATCTTTTAGGTGTTTCAAAAAACTCTTTTGGAACAATAAAATAACTATATAGCTTCAATTAGCAGTTTTTTTATTCACCCATGTCAAAAATATTACTTTTTTAACTCTTGTATTATAATCTACTATTTATTGTTTTTCAAATGTTTTTACCGGTTAAAATTTAAGATTTCACCATATTAGGCGGTTTCAAAAAATAACCTATACAGTATTCAGGTCAAAAAGCCCTTCAATCTAAATTTTTTGAAACCACAATTGACCATATAAAAGTCAAAAAGTTTATTACATTATATCTTTTTGACTTTTATAGTCAGATGTATATTCTTTCTCGAAAATAAAGATTAGATAATGTAAAATGTTTTTCGAGAAAAATATAGTTATTTTTTAAATCACCTTATTTGAAATTATTAAAATAAAAGAAAAACAGGATGTATTATCACATACCTGTTTTCTTTTATTTGTTACTATTATGGGAGATTTAATTACTCTAATAATTATTCATCAAAACTAGTTTTTATTCCTAGGAACGATTAAAATATAATCTCCAACTCTGGGATAATGAAAAAACTTGATTTGATAATATCTAACAATATGAGAATAAGAAGTTACTTTTTCGTTATCCCCTAGTAATGTAATTCCCAAAAACACAACTCTACAATTGGGTTGTTCAAAAAATTTGATTTTTAAAAAAATTATGACTTATATATTATATAGTTTTTTTTGAAACCAAATATAACTTTAACGATTTTCTAAATGTTCTTTTTGAGCTTTAAATGCTCTTAATAAATTCAAGTCATTCAATTCCGGCACACTTACCTCTTTCCTACACTCTTTACAATAAGGTACATGTGCTCCATAAGTAAAAACAACATCCTCTAAATCAACTTTTATAATCTCTTTTCTTATTTCAAATTCTACATCCTTTAGACAGTTTTCACAATACACTACTTTCTCCATATTGTAATATTCCTCCCCGTATTTATTCTCTATTGTACTATTTAGGGAGTTTCAAAAAATACATATTCAATATTTCTGTTTAATAGCCCATCATGGAAGCTTTTAAGCTTTCAAATCATAGGAACATTATCTTGCTATGCAAAAAAAATGGCATAAAATTTTTTTGAAACTCCAGTCAAACAGTTATTTCTTTGATTTTACCATCCCTCTACAAAGATACTTTCCAAATATCTATTAAAATAATACAAACTCAATCACTTTTTTTAATATTTATAAGCCCTTGTTTGATAGTTTCATAAGAAAAACCTCTGTGCATCAAAAAAGAAATCGCTTTTTTCTCAATCTTAGGGTCCTCTAAATCATATTTTCCAAACTTTTTTCTTATAAGTCTTTCTACAATTGTCACTTCATCATATTCGAAATTGTCCAAAACTTCGTCAATTATATCATTTGAAATGCCTCTATTGCCTAATTCCATCTTAAGCATTTTTTTTGACTTAGGTTTTAACTTACTCCTTTCAAATACAAACTTTTGTGCGTATATTTTATCATTTATGTAACCCATCGATTTTAAGTCATTTATTACAACTTTAATGGTGTCTTCATCAAAACCTTTAGACTGCAGTTTTGAAAATAGTTCTTTTTCACTTACCAGTTTCAAAGAAACACATCTTAAGGCTTTTGATTTAGCGCTTTTTTGTAATACCTCTTTTTTTATATATCTAAACTCTTCATCAGTAATTTCACTTTTTTCATAAAGCCCTAGTCGGATATATTCCTCTTCAGGTAATGAAAATGCATACTGATTGTCTATGAATACTGATATCATATCCTTATTTTTTTTACTTTTTTCAAAAGAAGTAATAATCATATTTGACCACCTATAAAAATATTATACTTTTTAAAACCCTTTTATTTTTCTTTATTTTACTTCAAAGCTCTAAATAAATCAAATAATTGCGAAATGATGGAATATATTCAACATATTATGGTGTGTTTTATAAATTCATATATTTAAATAAAACAAAGGGGCAAAAAGCCCCTTTGTTTTATATTATTCTACTGATATCAATTAAAAAAGTCAAAACGAAAGCACTTACAGTCACTTAAAATTCTAAATTATTATTTATCCTTCACTTTAGTTTTTTTATCGTTATCCTCATTTTCATCCTTATCCTTATCACTGCGAACATCTAAACTCTTTATAAAAGCTTGATTATAGTTTTCTCTTATCTTGTTTTGTATCTCATTGAATATATCATTATTTTCCGAAAGGAAATTTTTCGCATTTTCTCTTCCCTGACCAATTTTTTGATTGTTATATGAAAACCATGAACCACTCTTATTTACAATGTCTAGATTTACAGCAACATCTAAAACACTACCTTCTTTTGAAATACCTTTACCATAAATAATATCAAACTCAGCTTCCTTAAAAGGAGGTGCAACTTTGTTCTTTACTACCTTAACCCTTGTTCTGTTACCAATAACATCTGTACCCTGCTTAATAGATTCAATCCTTCTTACATCAAGCCTTACAGATGAATAAAACTTTAATGCTCTTCCTCCTGGAGTAACTTCTGGATTTCCAAACATAATACCCACTTTTTCTCTCAGCTGATTTATAAAAATAGCTGTTGTTTTTGATTTATTTATAACACCCGAGAGTTTTCTTAATGCTTGAGACATAAGTCTTGCTTGAAGTCCAACATGGGCATCTCCCATTTCTCCATCTATTTCTGCTTTCGGAACTAACGCTGCCACTGAGTCTATTACAATTATGTCTATCGCTCCACTCCTAACCAACGCTTCTGCGATTTCAAGAGCTTGTTCACCTGTGTCTGGCTGAGAAACAATTAGATTTTCTATATCAACACCAAGTTTCTTTGCGTATACAGGATCTAACGCATGTTCAGCATCAATAAACGCAGCTTCTCCGCCCGCTTTTTGAGCCTCTGCCACTACATGCAGAGCAACTGTCGTCTTACCGGAAGACTCAGGTCCAAATACTTCAACTATTCTTCCTCTAGGAACACCGCCAACACCTAGTGCAATATCAAGTCCCATAGCACCAGTGGGGATTGTTTCTATATTCAGATGGGTACTTTCACCCAATTTCATAACAGCTCCTTTACCAAACTGCTTTTCAATCTGACCTAACGCCATTTCCAACGCTTTTTTCTTTTCAATCATCTTTTTTTCCTCCTAAAACAGACATCGAACATGTGTTCTTAATTCATTATACAATACTCATTTTGATTAGTCAACATTTTTTGTATTTTTTACACAATATTTTTTAACCTCTTTAGGTAATTCCTAAAAATATTTGGTATCTAGATATTTTAAAAAATATTTTTTTCTGCGATGAAACTATAAATATTATCTAAGGATTTTTTAAAGTATAGCAACTAACAAAACTACCATAAAACACAAAATCAATAATAAAAAATCTAATTAAAGGTAGAACATGTTTTACTGTAAAATTACGTAATTCTTAAACCTGAAGATTTATAGTCATCATCCAAATCGATTTTTTTTCAATAACCTTATAATAGTAGTTTTGTATTTTTCAACTTCTTCTATTTTAAACAAAAGTACTACCGAAAAATACAACACTATACCGATTAGTACTTTGCCTAACAAGTCTACAAATTGAATTAATGTAGAACTCGATTCACTAGATATAATACCGTTTATAAAATATAAAACACCTCCCATAATAAGTGCCGCAGGAATAGTTTTTGCTAAAAATACAAACAGTTTTCGAATATAAATCCCATCCATTTTTTTATTTAACAATGCAATAAGTAAAACAGCATTTATAGCACTTACCGTTGAATAGGACAGAGCCATACCATTAACCCCTAAGTTTGTGTATCTCATAAATACATTACTCAATGTAAAATTTAAAACTATAGTTGTTATACCTATAATAAGTGGCGTTTTTGTGTCATTTACTGCATAAAAGGCTCTATTTAATATTGTTACAATTGATTGACTTAATAATGCTACAGAAAAAAACATTAATATGCCAGCTGTTATAGCAACAGTTTCTTCGTTAAACTCATTGGTATGCGCAAATAATGTTCTTATTACAGGTTCTCGCAAAACAATAAAACCAACACCAGCAGGAATTGTCATAAATAGGACTGATTTTATACCTTTCATAAGAGTATTCTTATATTCTTCAACTTTTCCTACTGCAAAATAAGAAGACAGGCTTGGAAGCATTGCAATTCCCATCCCCTGAGCAAATACACCATAGGGCATCTGCCATGTTCTATCTGCAGCATTTAGTGCTGTAAGACTCCCTTCAAAAAATTGAAGGGCAAAAGACGATGTTACAATAAGATTTATTTGAACAACTCCTGAAGACATAAGTGATGGTATAGCTAATTTATACAGCTTTTTAAACCCATCATGTTTTAAAAAAAGTTTTGGTCGATACAGTTTAAAATTTTTCCGCGCAAAGGAAAACTGAAATAAAAAATAAATAAGAGCACTACACATAACACCAAAAGCGACTCCTTTTACACCCCATCTGCTCTTAGCAAATAAAAAAATACTAAGTGCACTTCCTATGTTATATATTGTAGGTCCATACGCTGCTGCAGCAAATCTCTGATATGAGTTTAACACACCAGTTGAAAGCCCTGCCATCATAAGAAATGCCACAGAAGGAAACAATATTCGTGTAAGATCAGTTGCTAAAGGTATATTAACGTTGTTGCTGTTTTGTGCCATTAAAGTTACAAGTTGTGGTGCAAAAAAAATCCCAGCAAAACAAACACATATCATAGCCACTAATACAACGTTTATGAAAGTGCTTACTGCTTTCCATCCATTTTCTTCATCTTTCTTTGCTATATATCCTGACAAAATGGGAATCAAAGCTGCCGATATTGCTCCTCCTACTAATAAATCATACATTAATCCTGTTACCTTAAACGCAAGATTATAGGCATCTGCTACTTCATTAACTCCAATTAAATTTGGTACAAGTACCTCTCTTATCAATCCCGTTAACCTACTAAAAATTATTGAGGACATGACAATAGCTGCAGCACCTGTCAGCTTCTTATTTTTTCTATTTTCCAAACACAATTCCTCCACTAAGTGATGACTAAGGCGGTTTCAAAAAATAACCTATACAGTATTCATGTTACAATGCCCTTCAATCTAGATTTTTTTCAAACCGCAATTGTCCAGCTATTATTTTGGAATCACCTAAAATATAGGGTTCCAACTTTGGATAATGAAAAAATTTGATTTTATGAGCTTCTCAAATTATGAGAAAAGGAAGTTATTTTTCATTATCCCTAGGGGAGTTTCAAAATATACATATTTAAATGTTTTAGGTACAAAACGCATTATTTAAGCTTATAGACTTCCAAACATAAGAACATTGTTTTGCTATCTAAAAAATATAAATTGAACTTTTTGAAACTCAAGTTGCAAAGTTTTTATCTAAAATCCCGTAAATGCTGATCATTCACAAATCAATTCATTAGCACTCTTCTTATCATATCAAAGGTATTCAAAACAGTATAATTTCGAATTTTATTTCTGTTTCCTGCAAGTTTTAATTCTTTACACTTAGTTCCATTTTTGGACGCCAATGCAATATACACTAGACCGACTGGTTTTTCATCAGTACCTCCATCTGGACCTGCTATTCCAGTAACAGAGATACCCAAATCAGTTTCTGCTAACTCTTTTATTCCCTCAGCCATTTCAATAGCAGTTTCTCTGCTTACCGCTCCATATTTTAAAAGAGTCTCTTCTTTTACACCAAGACTTTCAACTTTTGATTTGTTGCTATATGACACAACGGCACGTTCGAAAACATCAGAAATACCTGGTACATCTGTAATGATAGAACTAATAAGACCTCCTGTACAGGATTCTGCAAAAGCTATGGATACACCCTTTTGTATTAGCATTTGCGCAACTACTTGGTATAACTCCTTATCCTCATTACTGTATATTGAATCACCTAATATTTCATTAATTTGCTTTTCTACAAAATTAAGTTCTTTCAAGGCGGCATTTTCGTCACTATTCTTAGTAGTAATCCTAATTGTCACCTCTCCTTCTTTAGCATAGGTCGCAATTGTCACATTACTCTGATTTTCTACAAGGTCTATTATCTTCTCTTCGAGTAAAGATTCTCCAACTCCAAATACTTTTAAATATTTTGAAACAATCTTATCTAAAGATTTAGCCTCAAAGTGAGGTATTACAGTTTCATCAAGCATTGGCTTCATTTCAGAAGGTGGACCTGGAAGCATGACAATTGTTTTATTTTGCTTCTCAATAATACAGCCAGGTGCTGTACCATTATTGTTTTTTACAATGATACAATTTTCAGGCAGATAAGCCTGTTTAATATTATTCTTCGAAATTGGGCGTTTTACTCTTTTAAAATAGTCTTCTATTTTTTTTAGACTCTCATCATGCAATATAAGCTTTTCACCTAGTATCTCTGCAACAGTCTCTTTTGTAAGATCATCCTGTGTTGGACCTAATCCTCCGGTCATAATAACAATATCAGAACGCTGTAGAGCCAATTTTAAAGTCGCTTTTAGCCTTTCACAATTGTCTCCCACAACACTATGATAATATACATTTACACCAATCGAGTTTAACCCCTGTGATATATATTGGGCATTCGTATTTGTAATCTGTCCCATCAAAAGTTCTGTTCCCACAGCTAAAATTTCAGCATTCATAAATAAATCTCCTAATTTAATATTTTATAAATTTTATTTTTTAAAAACCTTCTATATTGTCCTATAAGCATTTTACAACAATTAGGTGTTTTATAAATTCTTTATTCATAATTATATGGGTGCGATTAACCTTTTTGCAATATATTATGGAAAGATCATCTGCGTAGAGGCTTAGAGAATGTTAACGAAGCGAAGGATTAGTCGAATCACTGTTTGAGCAAAGCGAGTTTTGATTCGACCCGTAGCGAGTTTTACATTCTCTTAGCCTCGGAGCTTTAGTTCTTGGAATAATATGTTACAAAACCAAAAACTGCACCTAAATTTTATATCCAACTTGATAATGAAGCAAAAAAACCTCAAAATATATTATCACTATTTTGCTATGTAAAAAATGCAAATAATTTTTTTTGAAATGGCACATGACCAATTTCTCTGAAGTTACCTTACATTTCTTTCAAACTAAATTATAATAGAGATAGTATATCAATTATAATCCAAAAATAAAAGTTCTAGTTATACTTTTTTACAAAAATATAGTGCAATATGTTTTACATTTTGCAGCATGAGGTATAATATTATAATAGTCATCTATATTGACTAAGGAAGTTTTAGGTCATGAGCAAATCGAAGTTTTATATTACATATTAAAATACAAGGAGAATAATTATGGATGATAAGATAATCAAAAAAGTAACAGTAATAGGAGCAGGTTTTGTCGGCTCAACCACAGCTTATACCTTAATGATAAGTGGCCTGTTATCTGAAATAGTGTTAATAGATGTAAATAAAGAAAAGGCTGATGGCGAAGTAATGGACATGAATCATGGTATGCCCTTTGTCCGCCCTGTCAAAATATATAATGGTGACTACAGCGATTGTAAAGATTCCGATATTGTTATTATTACTGCCGGTGCCAATCAAAAAGAGGGCGAAACACGTATTGACTTGGTCAAAAAAAACACAGAAATTTTCAAAGATATCGTTGGAAAGGTTATAAAATATAATAAAGACTGTATACTTCTTGTAGTTACAAACCCTGTGGATATACTTACTTATGTAACATACAAAATTTCGGGATTTCCAAAGAACAAAGTTATAGGTTCAGGGACTGTATTAGACACAGCAAGGTTTAGATACCTACTTGGTGATAATACCGGTATTGACCCTAGAAATGTCCATGCCTATATTTTAGGGGAACATGGTGATACAGAAGTTGCTACTTGGAGTCTTGCTAACATTGCTGGTATCCCTATGGACAAGTATTGTGATGATTGTCACGGCTGTAAAGACAGACTTTCTAGAAAAATGATATATGAAAATGTAAAAAATGCTGCTTATGATATTATAAAGAAGAAAGGTGCTACTTATTACGCTGTCGCGCTTGCTGTGAGAAGAATAGTAGAATGTATCGTTAGAGATGAAAATTCTATTCTTACCGTATCAAGCATGTTAGAAGGTCAATATGGTATAGATGATGTATGTTTGAGTGTACCTACAGTTGTAAATAAAAATGGAATAGAAAGAGTACTTAATGTGGATTTAAATGATAAAGAAAACGAATTGCTAATAAATTCTTCAAAAGCACTTAAAGACGTTATAAAAACATTAGATTTGTAATACTTAAAGCGGATTCAAAAAATAACCTATACAATATTCAGGTCACCAAGCTAGGAAAAAAAATAAAAAAAAAGCTACGGGACTAATAAAATTCACTTATAAATTGTGCAGACATTCAACTAATCCTTTGCTACGTTAACAGAATTTACAGTCTGCTATTAATCTATGCGTCTATTGTGTAGTAATAAAATTGCGAAAAATCTTTTATATCTGTTATTGATTTATATCCTAATTGATTTATAATATGTATATTAGGTAACAAATAATTTCACGAAAAGTTATTTTTTTCTTTTTGCGAATGATATTATGGTATTATAATAGTAAAATAAAACTTTTGTTTTTTGTAAAAATTATGTGAGGAGACAAAACATGAACGATTCGGTCAAAGTTTTAAAAAAAATTGTTGAAAATATAGAAAATGTAATTATTGGAAAGAGAAATGCAGTAGAACTTATACTAATGTCACTTGTTTGTGATGGACATGTTTTAATAGAAGATGTACCTGGTGTTGGCAAGACCACTCTTGTGTCTTCTTTATCTAAATCAATAGATGCTTCTTTTAAGAGAATACAGTTTACTCCCGACGTATTACCATCGGATATAACAGGTTTTTCAATGTACAATCAAAAAGAATGTACCTTTGAGTTTCATCCCGGAAGCATTATGAGTAATATGATACTTGCAGATGAAATAAACAGAACTTCACCTAAAACTCAGGCGAGTCTGCTCGAAGTTATGGAAGAAAAACAAGTAACAGTTGACGGCGAAACATACTATTTACCAAAACCTTTTATGGTTTTAGCAACACAAAATCCTATAGAATACCTTGGCACATATCCTCTTCCTGAGGCTCAGCTTGATAGATTTTTTATGAAAGTTTCTATAGGCTATCCCTCAAAAGAAGATGAGAGCCTCATTTTATCAAGGTTTCAAACCGCTAATCCTATTAAAGAATTAAATCCTGTAGCTTCTGGCAAGGATATTATTAATATTCAAGATAAAGTAAAACAAGTATTTGTCGACAAAACTATCAGTGATTATATCGTAGAGATTGTTTCAAAAACGAGATACCACGAAGATATAAATTTAGGTGCAAGCCCTAGAGGCTCTCTATCATTATTTCGTGCAGCACAAGCTTGGGCTTTTTACAACAATAGGAATTTTGTAATGCCTGAGGACGTAAAGTATATGGCTGTTCCTGTACTTTCACACAGAATTGTACTAAAACAGGAAGCACGGTTAAAGAAGATTTCAGCAGAAGAAATTATAAAATCCGTTCTTCAAACAACTAAAATTAATTTGGTGGAAAATCATGATAAAAAATAGAATTTTATACTGTTCATTGTTTTTATTATCGTTGGTGTTTATATACTTTTATGGCGGCAAAATGCCTTATATGCTTTTTTATGTTATTACTATATTGCCTATTATTTCTATTGTGTTTACTTTTATTGCTTATTCAAGATTTCGTTTTTTGGAATCAATTGACAAACGCATTGTTGTTAAGGGAGATATTGTTAATTTTACATTAAGCATTCATAATCCAGATTTTTTTCTATATCCGTTTATAAAAGTAAGCTTTTATGGTGAAGACACAATTTTCTCGCAGCAGTTTCAATCGAAAAGTTTTTGCCTGCTGCCTTTTGGAAAAAAATCTTATACCTTTAATCTTCAGTGTAAATACCGTGGTTACTATATGGTGGGCATTAAGAATATTGAATTTGAAGACTATCTAGGAATTATAAGGCTTTCATATACTCCAAATACTACTAAAACTATAACAGTCAATCCTCGTGTTATAACTCTTGATAGCCTTCATATAAAAACAAATTATTTATCGGAATCACATTTTACACTAAATAATAGATATGAAGACGTTACTACTATATCTGATACAAGAAAATACGCCTATGGCGACAGTATAAAAAAAATACACTGGAAGTTGTCTGCTAAGATTAATCAACTAATGGTTAAAAATTATGAAGGCACGTCAAAAACCAATTGTGTTTTGATGCTGGATCTTAAAAAAAATAATTATAGCTACGAACAAAACATTATGCTAGAAGATAAATTAATTGAGACAACTGTTGCTGTTGCAAATTACTGCCTTTACAACTGGATTCCTATTAACCTTATTTACCACTCTAAATATTTTAATAATTTAGAGGCAAAAAACGCAATGGATTTTGATAAAATTTACCATATGCTTTCAAACGTGAGCTTTGATCAGGATATCGATCTTAAAGATCTTTTGAATATATATAATAGAGATAATGCAAAAAAGATCGACCTGATTATATTTACATCAAATATTGACTATGGCCTTTATGATGAAATATACAATGCAAAGGCAATAGGCTACGATGTTAATCTTGTTTATGTTTACGCCGATGACTTTACAAAAACGTCTGAAAACGTAGTTGACAATATACTGATGGACTTACCGGAATTAGGCGTTACAACGTATAAAATTAACATTGATGATGATTTAAAAATGATTTTTAATAAAGTTAACGCAATTTAAGGCAACATCAAAAAAACTTTACTACTGGATTTTCAAAAATTCGATACCATTTTTTTGCATAGCAAAATAGTGTTCCTATGATTGGAAGCTTAAAATCTTCCATGAAGGGCTTTGTACTTGGAATATTGAATATATTTTTTTTTAAACTCCCTAAATGTAATTTACCCACACTATAGAAATTTGAGGTGGCTTATTATGTCAGTAAAAAAACTTTTTTATTATATTACAAAACTTATTCTCATGATCTTAATGAGTTTTAGTTTTGTTTACCCTTTTACCACAACTCTTAGTTTTAAGTATACATCCCTTGAGGTACTTATGGTTACCTCTATATTTATGTTGTTGTTTTCGATTTTTCTTATAAATACTACGATGACAAAAGTATCTGTAATTTCTTTTTTTACAGGAGGACTCATTATTGCTTTGTACTCTTTTTTCAATAAAACCCTAAATAGCATCTTAGTACCTTTTATTTGGATATTTAATTATGTTCAGGGAAAAGAAGCTGAAAATGAGTCTTTTGCAATATTATTTACTTTGCTTTTTAGTTTTGTCTTCTCATTAATTGTTTATATATTTACAGTAAAGAAATTTAATTTTTATATTTTATTCTTAACAGGAGCATCAATATTTTGCGTACAATGGATGTTTGAATTTTTTGTAGAAGATAGGGCTTATATTGCATTTTACACTTTTGTTGTATCTATACTGATTTATTATTTACTTCATATATACAACAAAAAATGGGCCCATGAGTCCAATGATTTTGCCAATCCATCTACTTTTATAGTGTTCGCTGCTCCAATAGCTATAATGGTGCTTCTTATAGCTATATTTATTCCTGTTAAGGCAAAACCTATAGAATGGAAATGGCTAGATGAAAAACTATACTTTGCCATGAACTTTGATTCTCGATCGGGAAAAATTTTCAACTCCAAATATTTTAATATCTCAGCAACAGGATTTGGTGACAGCAGCAACAAACTAGGCAGCGATGTCACCCTTGATAAAACTCTTGTATTTAAAGTTAAATCTCCAGAAAAACTATATCTTAAGGGTCGCTCGAGTGATAGATATACTGGTTCATCATGGGTAAAAACAGATACCTCCTATTATGAACTTAATAATAAAAACAACAAACTTAATCTGGATACTTTTGAATTTAAGAGCTGTTTTATGCTCCTTTTCAGAGATTGTTTAAAAGAAGCAAAAAACCCTGTTATATTTCCAAGATATAAAAAACAAGCAGTTGAAATACTTTATGAAGATATCAAAACAAATTCTTTGTTTTCACCACTAAAAGCATCAAATCTTAAATTTGATAATTCCGATGTCAACGATATTTTTGTTGATTCCGAAGGAGTATTGTTATCAAGAAAACAACTAGATAAAGGTTTTACCTATTCTTTTGACACATATAATATCAACTATGGGGATAAAAATTTTAAAGAAATACTTAAAATGAGCAATAGAAATCTTTATGACATGTATCTCCAACAAGCTCTAGATGATATTTGGAATGAAGTATATGAACGTTTTATAGAACATTATAAAAGGTACAACATAAATCCTTATATAACAAAAAACGACATTAACCAATTAGTTTTAGAATCTACTGATGTTGAAAATATGAAGGAAAACCTTTCACTATATCTTAACAATAGAATTAATGATGCTGACATTAAAATTAATAATGCTAACAAAAAAACTGTTGATGCTAACAATAAAACTAATGATGCTAACAATAAAACTGTTGTTATTGACAATAAGATTATCGATTATGACACTATAATTATTGAGGCTGGTCTATATAGTAGTCATTTGGATATTCATTTTAATTCAGCTGTTGATAGCTTTATTAATCAAATCAGTAATGATAACTATTATGCAGACAATCAAAATCTTTTTGAATGGATTATAAGTACATCTACATTAAAGGATAATTCTAATACAATATATTCAAAGTATATTGATTTACCCGATTCTGTTCCAAAAAGAGTAAAAGCTTTAGCGGCTTCTATAACAAGAAACGAAAACAATGACTATGACAAGGTAAAAGCAATTGAAGAATACCTTTCAAAAAACTATAAATACAACCTATCTCCTGGTACTGTACCAGACGGTGTTGATTTTGTAGACTATTTTCTTTTTGAACAAAAAGAAGGATACTGCACATATTTTGCAACAGCTATGGCAGTACTAACAAGAAGTATAGGCATTCCTTCAAGATATGTAGAAGGATACTTAATACCGTCTACTAAGGGAAAAGACGTTATGTATGAAGTTACCAATGAACGGGCTCATGCGTGGGTAGAAGTTTATTTTGAAGGTGTTGGCTGGATACCTTTTGAAGCAACTGCATCTTTTTCACATAATCTATATCAACCTACGTATACCAATACCCCAAAAGCAAATACACCTACTCCTACTTTGAGCAGCACACCTAGCAGCAATATTGCACCTAGTGCTAAAAATAATTTGCCTAACCAAAAAAAGAAGGCAAAAATATTTCTAAATAAAGATCTTATTAAAATAATTATAACTGTTACATCTATAGTACTATTTATATCTTTAATTGTATTTTTTAATATTTTTAAGAGAAAAAGGTATATATCAAAAATATTAAAATTACCCAAAAGACAAGCAGTGCTTAAACTCTATGAATACTTTTTGAAACTTCTATCAGTTCAAAAAGCAGATATAAATGCTGGAGAAACCCCCTTAGATCATGCTAGAAGACTTGATAATATGGAAATGTTTTATCCTCATAAATTAGAAGAAATAACTGAAATATTTGTTAACGCAAGATATAGTAGAGATGAAATTACAGAAGATGAGCTTAATAAAGTACTTGCGTTTTATGAGCCCTTTTTAAAGGCAGCAAAAAGTAATATTGGCATTGTGAAATATACACTGTATATGTATCTTTTATTCAAGTTTTAACCACCAAAACACTTCATATATGGAAGCCAAAAAACTTGCATTAATATGGGCTTTGTAACCGAAATATTGAATATGTACTTTCAAGAAAATTCGCTTCGCTCATGACTTAAAAACCTTTTTTGGCTAAAGATACAAATTAATAATAATTATATTTTATAACTAGCATTAAGGTTGTACCTGACTGGTTTTAGTGTCAAATATCTCCATTCGAAGACCTTCGCATAGAATCTGTTAGCCTTGTCTTGATAATTTTTCGCCCGCGTATTAAGGACCTCCTGTCCTATACGCTTAAAATGCCATCCATGGCATTTTTGCTTCAAATTATCAAGCCTTCGGCTACAGCTTCTAATGCTCACGTCTAAGAATTACGTCATTTGACACTAAAACAGGTTCTACTCTTAATTAGGCTCTTTATTTTTGTTTTTACATTTTCTTGGTATTTTATAAATTCATGGAAATTTAAAAACTCCCTAAGTAAAAGTGACACCAACCAAAATCAATGATTAGTGTCACTCTGTCTATTATTCCTAACTTAATAATTCATTTTAAAACACTCTATTTATACAATGGATATTTGTCACACAAAACTTTAATTCTATCTTTAATAAGCTGTTTTGAATTCTCAAAATCAGTAAGTGTAATATTTATAAGATCTGCGATCTCTACCATATCATCTTCCTTCATTCCTCTTGCTGTAACCGCAGGAGTTCCAATTCTGATACCACTTGTTACAAACGGACTTTGAGTGTCAAAAGGAATACCGTTTTTATTGACAGTAATGTTAACGTCATCCAACATAAACTGTGCTTCTTTTCCGGTAACACCCTTATTAGTTAAATCAACTAGCATCAAATGGTTGTCCGTGCCACCAGAAACAATATTTAATCCCTTTTCCATCATAGTATTTGCCAATACCTTAGCATTTTTAACTATCTGTGTTTGATATTGTTTAAATTCATCTGACATAATTTCTTTAAAACTTACAGCTTTTGCAGCAATCACATGCATAAGCGGCCCTCCCTGTATTCCAGGAAATACAGCTTTATTAACAGCTTTTGCATATTCGTTACTGCACATTATCATACCTCCTCTAGGACCTCTTAATGTCTTATGAGTAGTAGTTGTTACAAAATGTGCATGAGGTACGGGACTTGGATGAACTCCTGCTGCAACAAGGCCAGCAATATGAGCTATATCTACCATTAGATACGCACCAACTTCATCGGCAATCTCTCTGAAAGCTTTAAAGTCAATAGTTCTAGAATATGCACTTGCACCTGCTATTATCATTTTAGGCTTACACTCTTTTGCAATTTTAAGAACTTCATCGTAATCTATTTTAAAAGTCTCCTTGCTAACACCATAGGATACGATATTAAAATACTTTCCTGACATATTTACAGGACTCCCATGACTCAAATGTCCACCATGAGAAAGATCCATACCAAGTACAGTATCTCCAGGTTTTAACATTGCAAAGAAAACTGCCATATTAGCCTGTGCACCAGAATGGGGTTGAACATTTACATGTTCTACTCCAAATATCTTTTTAGCCCTTTCTATAGCAAGATTTTCAACTACATCAACAAACTCACATCCTCCATAATATCTCTTACCTGGATATCCTTCAGCATATTTATTTGTTAATGGAGTTCCCATCGCTTCCATAACAGCTTCACTTACAAAGTTTTCAGATGCAATTAACTCAATTTTATTTCTTTGGCGGTTTACTTCATCCTCTATTGCACCTGCTACTTCAGGGTCAAATTTAAGCACTTCCTTTAAACTATACATTAAATAACCTCCTATTTATATAAACAATATTTTTTTACAATTTATGCTATCCTTTTAAAAAGCCTACCATAAGGATTATAATAATAAATAAAATTTATGTCAATGAGTATTTATTAGGTAATTGCTAAAAAATAACTGATCATTTGGTATTTCAAAAAATCTGATTTTATTGGGTTGGAACTAAAAATATTGACTAAAGAATTTTTTGAAACACCCTACTGTTTACTGCTGCCGACTACTGTAACTTCTTCATCAGTTTTTTCCAATTCCAAACTATTGTTTTCATTATTTTCATCATACAACGCATTTTTTAGAATACCTAAAAACACAAAAAATACAGGAACTGTACTCATTGCACCAAAATTAAAACATGCCTGCATCAAATAAGCTGTCAGACCTAAGAAAATTGCAAGGATTTCAGGTTTCATTTCCTTTCTTTTTTTAAGCCACGGTATAAAAATCGACAAAATAAACCATAGATAAAAGATAAGTGCAGGTATTCCCATTGTTGCAGCGTATTCCAAGTAATCACTGTGAACTTTATCGAAATATCCAATCCCACTCATCTCTGGGTGTTTTTTATAATCCTCTCTAGTTAATGTAGCATAATATGCAAAACAATCAGGACCAGTACCTACTATTGGTTTATCCGCTATTACTTTTAACGCTTTATCATATATATAAAATCTATTCGTCCCAAAACGCTTAACATTACCCTCTTTTAACTCATTAACCTGAGTTTTAAAAGAATAGTACCTGCCAAGTATTTTGCCCCCACCTGAAACATCGATAAAAATAAGAACCATAACAAAAGTGATTAAAACTATTCCTATCTTTTTGTAGTATTTTTTGAAATCTTTTCTAAAAAACCATGCAGTTAATACAAGGGCACCAATTGTTCCTATCCATGCAACTCGTGTCAATGATACCAATAAACCTGTATACGAAAGAACAAAAGCCAAATAATATAATATATTCTTTTTTCTACCCCTATTTTTAATAAACATAACTAAGGTTAGAATTGTAGGAATAGAAAAAAACGCTCCTGCTGTATTTCTATTACCGAGGGTACCACGGGTAGTAGTAGATGATGATTTCGAATCAAAAAAGTATCTCCAAATAAGATTTAATGGTTCAATACCATAATAATTAAATATAGAGTGAACTGCACAGATACTATAACAAATAAATGAAGCCGCAATGATTTTTCCTATATACTTTTTCTTTATCATATTAACTACAAATACAAAAACAACCGCGTAACAAAAATACGCTAAAAACCCTTGCCATCTCAAAGGATATCCATGAAAAGCAACAGCTACATCCTCTGCAAAAAAAAGTGAAACTAATACCCATAATGTAAACAACGAAAGAGGAAGACTAATCTTAATACGTTGTTTTCTTGCTATAGCTTTAAAACCCATTATAGTTATCATAAACATTGATATAATAATCAAAAAAACCAACTTATAGTACCCATTAACATCTAAGAAGTACCAGGTATTAATCGGTGTATTAACCACTTTTGGAATTGATATAAGAGGTAATACCGCAACTACTAAAACCACTAGAATAAAGGATATAGAGTCAATCTGCTTTGCTTCATCTTCTGGACTTCCCATTTGCTTAGTCATTTTTTCTAAGATACTAATAGTAAAAACCCCCTCTTGTTTGAAATAATGATAGTATAACTTCTTGTAGCTTTCACTTCCTACCTAACTTGTACTAAAGAGTTATATTTTTTTGAATAATAAAATCAACTTAAATACTGTATTTGCTATTTTTTAAACCGCTTGATACTAAATTATTTTTTGACAAAATCATAGTATCGTTTTTAAGGCAAAATCAAATAAACTTTGCAACTAGAGTTTTAAAAAAAATCGATACCATTTTTTGCATAACATAATAATAATCCTATAATTAGAAGTTTAAAACCTTCCATTATGGGCTTTGTAACAAAAATAATGAATATGTTTTTTAAAATCCCTAACTCACAACTTTATACAACTCATCCGATAAAGGTTCATCAATATCAATATAACAACCATCTTTAAAGAGGCGTTTCTCTGTACTAGATGTTATTTGACCAATTATAGTTGCCTTTATTGCATTACTTTCAAACTCTTTTACTAATTCGCTGCCATTTTTACAGGTTATAATCATACAACCACTTGAAATCAACCTTAAAGGGTCAATATTATAAATTTGACATATCTTTATAGTCTCGTCTAGTACAGGTATTTTATCCTTGTACAAAATGGCTCCTTTTCCCGAAGCCTCTGTCACTTCCCAAACTGCTCCAAGTACTCCTCCTTCCGTGATATCATGCATGGAATTTACTCCATATTCTCCTGCTATCTTTCCTTCTTTTACTACACTAATATCATTAATTAAAGCTTTAGCTTTCTCTAAGACGCTCTTTTCAACTTTGTTTTTAAGCTCATTTTCCTTATCACTGGCAATTATTGCAGTTCCTTCAATTCCTGCAAATTTTGTTATAATTATATCATCTCCTATTTGAGCCCCTGATGTAGATACAAGCTTGTCCCTTAATACATTTCCTACCGCAGTAGTTATTATAACAAAGCGATTAACAGCATCAGTCACTTCAGTATGACCACCTATTATATCTACATTTAGTGAATTTGCCGTTTCAGTAATTTGTAACATAACCAATTCAAGATTTTTTTCTGTTGCCCATGGAGGTACCAATATAGTAACAAGAAGACCTAAAGGCTCCGCACCGCATGACGCAACGTCATTACATGAAATATGTACTGCCAAACGTCCAATTTCATTTTCTGCGCCAGTAATCGGATCCGATGACAACACACACACATTATCTCCAAAATCAACCGCACAGCAGTCTTCTCCCACCTTTGGCCTCAAAAGTATATCTTTTCTATTTTCTTTTAATTTATTGAGAATAATCTCTTTTAGAACGCTATTACAAATCTTGCCTATTTCCATATTTCCTCCGATGTCCACAAATTTATATTAATAATAACATAACGTAGCGCAAGCTGCAATCATAGTTATTACAAGGGTGCATATTTTAATCGTGCGCCATATTATGGAAAGAACGTCTGCGTAGAGGCTTAGAGAATGTTAACGAAGCGAAGGATTAGTCGAATCACTTTTCTACGCCAAGCGAGTTTTGATTCGACCGGTAGCGAGTTTTACATTCTCTTAGCCTCGGAGCTTTAGTTATTGGAATAATATGGTCCACGATAATTAAATACACCCATATTACAAACTTTTGTCTTTTTGATTCTTTGCCAAATGGTATTGATCTCTAGCCAATTCCATAAGATTTTTATTAGTTCTTGCTTCAGGTGAATTTATAAGTCTATTAAACCAATTAATAGATTCATTTAAATTTCCAACTCTTCTACTTAGTTCCGCAATCAAATACATGCATGTGTATTCGTCAAACTTTTTAATTGGAAATTTCTCTTTATCATAAGTTTCAATGTAAAACCTTAAAGCATACTTTAAAAATTCAATTTCTCTATCATCCTTTTTTAATCTGTACATCCAAGCAATTCTAATACAAACTTTTGCTAAATAAATCGATTTAGCATCCATTTGTTGTAGATTCAATAATGCCAATTTGAACGATTCTAGGGCATCATCAATATTTCTTTCTCCGTTAAACTTTCTACTTTTCCAAAAAGGTGAGATTCTTTCTTTAATTTTATTTGCCTCTATATTTGAAATGTTTTCAAATCTTTCTCTCTGAGCTGCATAACCACAATGTTCACATACCCACACATCATATAAAATGGGATTTGTACCTTCATAGTGTATACAAAAATCTGTATCCTTTGACGATATAACAGAGGATTTTGACTTGACCTTTGTTACTTCAGTTTTATTATTGCATACAGGACAAATAATTTCTTTGTTGTATAAAGAATCATTCACTAGAATCCCTCACTTTTACTCTAATTAGGTAAGACTAAATTTAAGACAAAATTAAATAAACCTTTACAATTAGAGTTTCAAAAAACTTGGTTTACATTTTTTGCGTAGCAAAATAATGTTCTTATGCTTGAAGCCTTATCTTCATTTTTTGCATAGCAAAATAATGTTTTTATAATTGTAATCTTAACAACTTCCATAATGGGCTTTATATCTGAAATATTGAAAAAGTATTTTTTTGAAACTCCCTAACTAATAGGAATCATTAGGATTAACCTTTATTATACCTCTGATAGGTTGATAGGTGTCCTCAGAGATTTTTTCCTTTTCAATAAGTTTGTTATTTTCGTCATATATTTCACGATACACAGCTACCCTTCGACCGACTACAGCATTTTTAACCACTTCTCTTGCCCCTTCAGGAAGTGTCTCGTCAAAAATCACTGTTTCTTTTGCTGGAAGAAGTTCCTTAACTATTACTGATCTTAGTCTCACAGTCTGAGTTATTTCTTCCTCAATTCCAACGATTCTTATTATAATGTTGCCACTTGATACTTGTGCACTTATAAGAACAGGATACTCTTTATTATTCTTAAATTTGAAATCAATATATCCTTCTGAAATAGTTGCATCCTGACCCGGTTGAACATAGCTCAAAGGCATTGAATGAGGTTTTCTCTCAACAACTTTTAGTTGACTCTTCAATACCGCCACATATAAAGTCGTTGTAACCTGACACACACCTCCTCCAACTCCTTCTAAAAGTTTTCCTTTTACTATAACAGGTGCATTCTTATACCCATTACTGATACTTCTTGATCCTAATGCTTCATCCATTGAAAATATATCACCAGGCAGCAAAATAGTGTTGTTTATTTTATCGCATGCTAATTTAACATTGAAGCTTCTATTAAGTTTTTGCGGATTAAATGATGTAGAAAAGGTAGATATAACCCTGTCTATAATACAAATATCATTATATCTAACCCTCGGATAAGTATTGTCAACTATTAAACTAGTAGGAGAAAAATTTTTATCTATTAATTTATTTTCTATCAAATTTAGGTTTTTGTCAACATCCATATTTTTGCCTACAACTTCTTTATTAAATGTTACTTTACTATTTTTAAAAATTGCAGAAGCATTTGCTTCTTTTTGGTCAATTTCGGTTTTTATGCTCTCTAGAATGCTTCTTAGTTTTTTTCTGTCAAATTGAGAGACAAGTGAAATATTTACATCATTTCCCTTTGCACGAAAAACTGTCATCAAACGGTTTATAAAATTACCTTCCCGGCCTATTTTATAGGCATTTTCAATTGCACTGTCTACTAAAAACCCATAGGATATTTCATTAAAACCAATGTTCCATTCATGCTGGTCATACTTTAAACTTAATTTTTTTTGGGCAAAATTTTTGTTGATCTCATACTTTATTTTTTCCTTTGCTTTTGACTTATCAACCCCCGACAATACAATGTTCTCTATTTTTACTCCAGAATAAAACGTCTTCTGATTTAATATGCATGAAAAATAAATCGTCAATGCTGCAAAAATAACAAAGCCTGTAATTAATACTATAATATATACCTTTTTAGATGTTATATTGTTTGACATATTAAATACCTTCTATACAAAAATATAAGGATATCCCATATTATATAAGTATTAATATATACAAGTATTATTACAGTTATACGTTATTTTTAGGCAAAATCAAGAAAATTCGCTTCGCTCATAACTTTTCTTGTTCGTAAGCAGAACCCTATGGTTCCCTTCGACGGATGCTTCGCATCCTGAGCACCCTCCTTAGACCGGGAAAGGGGAATCCCCTTTCCAAACCCCAGTATAGGAATTTACAAAAATTGGATTTTTATAAATTCCTATACTCTAAATAAATAACTGATCAATTGGAGTTTCAAAAAATTTGATTACCATTTTTTGAACAGCATAATAATGTTCCTATGCTTGGAGGCTTAAAAGCTTCCATAATGGCGTTTGCAACTAAATTATTGAATATATATTTTTTTGAAACTCTCTTATTTATTTTCTATAACAATCACCTCAGTATTCTCTAATGCTTTATCTATCAATTCCTCAAGGTTTGCCTCTTGTTCGGACAGTAATATTTTTTCAATTTTCGGCCTTGTATTTGGATGCTTAGCAACAAAAACAGTACAACAATCTTCATAAGGAAGGATTGAGGTTTCAAAAGTACCTATCTTCCTTGCTATTTCAATCACTTCATTTTTATCCATTCCTATTAGAGGTCTAAATACCGGCATCTTTACCACAGAATTTGTTACATATAAACTATGAATGGTCTGACTTGCAACCTGACCAACACTTTCACCCGTTACAAGAGCTAGAGCACCAACTTTTTCAGCTATTCTTTCTGTTATAGTCATCATAACTCTTCTCATTATAATAGTCAGATCATCCTGAGGGCATTTCTCATTTATCTCCAATTGAACATCAGTAAAGGGTACAATATGAAGATTTATTTTATTACAATATTTTGCAAGTATTTTTGCAAGATCTATTACTTTTTCCTTGGCCCTTTCACTAGTATAGGGATAACTGTAAAAATGGACAGCCTCAATCTCAACTCCTCTTTTTGCAATCATCCAACCAGCAACAGGACTATCTATACCTCCCGATAAAAGCAATGCTGCCTTTCCGTTAGTTCCTATAGGCATACCACATACCGCAGGAATTATTTCTGAATATATATATGTAAATTCTCTTACCTCAACATAGATAATAAATTCCGGTTTTTTTACATCTACAGAAAGTTCAGGAAACGTCTCAAGAATATGTCCTCCAAGTTCCTTACATATCTGAGGTGAATTCATAGGAAAGCTTTTATCTCCCCTTTTAGCTTCAACTTTAAACGTTTTATAGTCCTTTCTGTTTAATAAATCTTTTAACATAATTACAGACTTCTCTTTTATAACTTCGTAATCGGTTTCAATCTTCCATACCGGACTTACTGATACAATACCAAAAACTTTAGTGAGAAGATCAATCGCTTCATCAAAATCATAATCCTCTACCTGTGGCTCTACATATATTCTTGCTTGAGATTTGCTTATTTTAACGCTGCCCAATGGTTTTATTGATCTTCTTATATTTTCAATCAACTTTCTTTCAAAGGAAGGTCTGTTAAGCCCCTTTAATAGTATCTCTCCATATCTAACTAAAATTACCTTTTTCATCTTTTCCCTCCGCGTTTTATATTAATTTTGGGTAATATCTCCTTTAAAGTATTAATTACAACATCTATTTCTTCTATAGAATTAAAAACTGAGAAACTAAATCTTATTGCCCCATCAATTCTTTCAGGCATCATTCCTAATGCCTGTAGCACATGACTATGTGTGTTCTTTTTTGAAGAACAGGCAGAACCTGTAGAAACAAATATTCTTTCAATCTCAAGGTAGTGAAGAAGGACTTCCGAGCGAATATTTGAAAAAGAAACATTTAGTATGTACGGTGATGAATCTTTTGGTGATACTATTAAAGCATCTTCGTGAAACTCTTCTTTAAGCCTATTTTTAAAATATTCCTTTATTTTCACGCAACGTAAACAATTCTCTTCTAATTTATTGCACGTCATATCAGCTGCCAACCCAAATCCTGATATACCAGAAACATTTTCAGTTCCCGATCTCATATTAAACTCCTGCCCACCACCAATTAATACAGAGTTTACTTTCAAATCCTTTCTTATATATAAGGCTCCTACACCTTTAGGCCCATGTATCTTGTGGGAGCTTATAGACATCAAATCAACACCTAACTTCCTAGGAGCGATTTTTATTTTTCCATAAGCTTGTACTGCATCCATATGAATTACGGCTTCTCTGTTTATAGAGTTTTTAATTTTAACTATATCAGTAATAGGTTGAATAGTTCCAATTTCATTATTTATATAAATTATACTAATTAGTGCAGTATCATCATTTATAGCCTTTTTTAAGCTTTCTAAATTGATTATTCCTTTATCATCTACATCAATAAAATCAACTATGTATCCTTTCTTAATTAAATGCTTATATACTTCTAACACAGAAGGGTGCTCTATTTTTGTTGTTATAATTTTCTTTCCATTTCTAGGGTTTGCTTCAAGAAATCCAGTTATAGCAAGATTATTAGCTTCTGTTCCTCCCGATGTAAAATAAATCTCTTTACTGTCTACAGCTAAAGACTTTGAAATGCTACTTCTTGCCTCTTTAATATACTTTTCAGCTTCTAATCCCTTAGCATGCAATGATGATGGGTTACCATATACATTTTTATTTATATATGAAATAGATTCTATTACTTTATCGTATGGTTTTGTTGTTGCACTATTGTCAAGGTATATATCTTTTTTCATTTCTTCTCCTCTTTGCCTCTTTCTAATACTCTAAAATTTTCTTTATTATCCTTTTAAAACGAATTTTTATGTTAGGGAGTTTTAAAAAAATACATATTTATTTTTTCTTCTAAAAAGCACATCAAATAGAATTTTTTAAAACTCCAATTTATCAGTTGATTTTTATTTTTGCTTATTTGAAACCCTAAATAATTTTAACCCCTAAACTTTTATAAATATTTTTCTAAAAAATTTTATATTATTTTATTTTTTCGACAAAAATATACATTTGACTATAAAAGTAAAAAGATATAAGGTGATTCCAAAAAAATAACTGGTCAATTGCGGTTTCAAAAAATCTAGATTGAAGGGCTTTATGACCTGAATACTGTATAGGTTATTTTTTGAAACCGCCTAATGTATAAACTTTTAACTTCTATATAGTATACCACATGGCTGTTTTTTTTCAAAACAAAAAATGCCTTACCCTTATGTTTTATCTAGGCAAAGCATTTTATACCTATACATTTTTATAATCAGTTTCTAACCAGTTCAAATAGTGTTTGAGGCATTTATAATTTGATTCAGAAATTTCTCTAATTTCTATACCGTACTCATAATAACCATTGACCCTGCTCCTTCTTATAATTGCTCCCTTAAAGAATAGTTTGTTAATTCTATCTAGTATAATTTCAACTTTGACAACTTCATCCAACGACACGTATTCCGAGCAATTTATTTTAATTCCTCCGGAACTCATATTTTTTACAACCACAAATAGCTTATCTGAAAAACCAGGCACATCCATATCTGCCTTAAGACTAACATAATATCTTTCGTACTTTCTTAAATCTTTAATCTTTTCAATACAAGTTGTCTTAACAATTAAATCTAGAGGGTTTAAAGAGTTAATATTTGTTATCTCTCCACTAATCGCAAACAGTTCGTCTGTATCCGAGTAATTTATAGCGACACAATCACCAGGAAAGAAAAACGTTTCTTGTACCAATTCCTTAGCAACAAGCCTTAATGTGTTTTGGTCTTTTTCTAAAACACTAGCATTTAAGTACTCAAACATATTAGTATGTTTAAGCTCAAGACCTGTACCTACCTTTACCATCTCATTGAGGTTTTTTTCAATAAACAATGAATCATCTAGTGTTTTTTTGTCTAAATCATATTCAGACACAATCCCACCCCTTTCAATAGGTATAAACGATAGTACATATAAAGATTTAGGAAGTTTCAAAAAAATACATATTCATTATTTCTGTTCCAAAGCCCATTATGGAAGCTTTTAAACTTCTAAACATAGGTACATTATTTCGCTTTGCCAAAAATGCTAATCGAATTTTTTGAAACTCCAGTTTCAAAGTTTTTTTATTTTGCCTTATTAAATTATATTACAAAACATAAAGAACGATATTGAAAAAATTTTGATTACTATATTTCTGAAAAAATATACTTTTATCAACTTTCATTCTAGTTCCTGTTACAACAATTGATTTTCGAGTATGAAACTAATCAATCTATATTTAGGTAATCTTGCCTTGGATTAATTATACTATAAAATCACTAAAAATAACATATTTTTTATAGATTAATTTCTGCTTTAGGCTTTTCAAAAAATGATATATACATAATACAGGTTGAAAATCTGGTCATAGAAGATTTTAAAGTTTATAAATACAAGGATTGGACAAAGATTTGACTAAGGGATTTTCAAAAAAATACACTAAATACTATATAAGTTATTTTTTGAAACAACTTAACAGGCTACGCTTTCTTTCTAATTCGTATAGCTTTTATCAGCACATCAATATATTAATATATTACTATAAAATATTAAAAAAACACTTTATTTTTTTAAATCCCTATGCTATAATTAATATTGTAGTACAATATTTCCTCCCGATCACGGTATAAGGAGATATAAATAGTGACTTATGAAACAGGGCAAAGTCGTTGAAAGGCGACGACGCAAAGCTGTGGGTCTAACGTTTAAGATCGATTTCTTAGACTACGATTGCCAGGCTGCCATTAAAAGTTCTGTTTATACTCTTTTAATAAAACTTAGGACGCATTTGTCCTTATGTTTTCCTCTTTCATTTGTTGGAAAGAGGTGGAATGAAAAGGAAATAGGTCATTAATATTTCCTTATACCATATTTTTTTTATAAAATAAATGTATAAAGTACTGTATAGTCAATTTTCTCCAAAACTCTCAAAGGGAGTTTTAAAAGAATACTTATTCATTATTTCTGTTACAAATCCCGTTAAATCAAATTTTTTGAAACTCCAGTTGATTAGTTCTTTATTTGATTTCACCTTATTTATCAGATAATATTTAAAAAATCCAATTTATTATAATCTTTCTCCAATCTGTCCCTCAAATATCTCCTTGATACTTTTTTAAGCTCTGAAAGTATTTGGTCTGATACTTCAAAGTTAAAAACGTTTTTAATATCGCTATATATTATATAATTAATTGCTCTCGCAGTTCCTTCTGATAATCTCAAAGAGTACCTGTCATCTTCTAAACAATCCTTACATAAAAAACCACATTGTCTAAAACTAAAAGAAAATCCTTCAAAATCTTCTTTTCCGCATCTTATACAATTAAATACAGAAGGTGCGTACCCTAAAACAGCCATTAATCTCAGCTCAAATACTCTCGCTATTAGTTCTGGTGATTTATTACTTTTTGCAAGCATATAAAGAGAGTTTAAAAAGAGCTGCAACACTCTATTTGATGGCAACTCTTCTTGAACAACGTCTATTACAATTTCATTTATGTGAGCTGCATATGTTAACTTTATTAGATCATTTCTAATTTCGTAAAAAGGCTCAATCACATCACAACTGTTAATAGAATACATATTTTTCCCTTTAAAAAGTACAAACTCGCTATAACAAAACAGTTGTGACCCTGCTATAAATCGACTTTTGGGCCTTCTTGCTCCTTTAACAGATCCAGTAATCTTTCCCTTACTATTTGAAAAGATAGTTACTATTTTATCTGCCTCTCCAACATTTATTTCTTTAAGAATTACACCTTTAGTCTTTATATAACTCATTTTCAACCTCATAAATTTAAGTGAATAAGGGATAACTAAAAATCACTTCCTATTTCTACATTGTGAAAGCACTATTAAATCAAGTTTTTTCGTTATCCAAAGTAGGAACTTAATTCTTACTCGTTCCTAAATTTTCACCTCTATTATATATCATAAATTTCAAAAATTATATATTATTTTTGCTATTACTTTGTATTTTGCTTCGCAAAAAATCGAATAAAAACTTTTAAATATAGGAACATTATTTTGCTTTGCAAAAAATTGAACTAAAAACTTTTAAATATAGGAACATTATTTTGCTTCGCAAAAAATGTAAATCAAATATTTGAAATTCGTATTAATCTTTTATTTGATTTTGACTCAATTAACTTTTACTTATAGCAACTTCATCTTTTATGTCTGCACTCTCCTCAACTATTCTATTCTTTTCTTCAACTTCTTTTAAAAAAATATACGTATCTATATTTCCGGTATTTTCAAAAGCCTTCCAGGCAAATTCTCTTAACATAAAATGCATTCCCCCTCAAGTCGTTTTCGCAACAATAGTTTTAACTTCTCTTAGTAGATTTAACACTTTTGTTGTAGCTTTTATAACGCAACGTCTCGCAAAAACTATTTTACATACATTTTTTTAATTTCAAAAATAATAATATAAATCTGTCCTTATTAGGTTTCACCAAAAAAAGTTTTGTATACTTGAAAATTTATGTTATATTGAGTACCCTTACATATTTATAAATAGATTTCTAAAAACAATCTATACAATATTCAAGTCACAAATCTCTCAAATAAAATTTTTTAACAATAACCTAATATTCAAAACAAATTTATACAGGGCAATGCTTTTTTTAATATTATATTGCAAAATTATTTTTTGTAGCCCAAAGTTTTCAACATTTGATCACTATTTCTCCAATCAGATTTTACCTTTACCCATAATTCCAAAAACACTTGTGTGCCCAGTAATTTCTCAATGTCTGTTCTTGACAAACTACCTATACGTTTTAACATACTTCCACCTTTTCCTATGAGTATTCCCTTATGAGTCTTTCTTTCACAGTAAATATTCGCCTGAATATTAATTATATCCTTATCTTCTCTTTGTTTAAAGGAAATCACTTCAACTCCTACTCCATGGGGAACTTCATCACTTACTAGCTGAAGTATTTTTTCCCGGATTAGTTCGGCAGCTATAAGTTTTTCAGGCTGATCCGTCAACGAATCTTCAGGGAAATATTTTGGTCCTTCGGGTAAAATTTTTATAATATCACTAACGAGTAAATCTTGTTTTTCATCCTTTAAAGCTGAAATAGGAATTACAGCTTCAAAATTCATTAGATCTTTGTAAGCAGATATGAAAGGTAGCAATTGTTCTTTATCCACTAAATCTATTTTATTTATAATTAAAAAAACTTTTGATTTTACATTCTTTAGCTGCTCAATAATATAAAGGTCTCCCGGTCCTGGTTTTATAGTATCTGCCTCTACGAGAAACAGTACAGCATCGACTTCATTCAAACTTTCTACTGCAATATTCACCATAAAATCTCCAAGTTTATTTTTGGGCTTGTGTATTCCGGGAGTATCAATAAAAACTATTTGATGACTATCACCTGTAACCACTGCCTTTATTGTATTTCTAGTAGTTTGTGGTTTATCAGACATTATTGCAATTTTCTCTCCTGTAATACTATTTAAAAGTGTAGACTTTCCAACATTTGGTCTTCCTACTATTGATACAAAACCAGATTTAAAACTCATTAATTTTTTTCCTCCTATTAATTTGTAATCTATATTTTCTGCTTTTTAAAGCACTTAGCCAGTTTCAAAAAAAACTATACAGTATTCAGATCATAAAACCCTTCAATCTAGATTTATTAAAACCGCAATTGTAAATTTTTTTTTGGAATCACCTTAGGGAGTTTCAAAAAAATACACGTCCAGTATTTCTTTACAAAGTCCATCATGGAAGCTTTAACCTTCCAATCAGAGGAACATTATTTTGCTATGCAAAAAATGGCATCAAGTTTTTTGAAACTACAGTTTCTCAGCTATTTATTTGATCTTGCCTTATATAAATATTTGAAAAAACAACAACGTTATCAAAAACCCTAATACTGCTCCTAAAAAAACCTCTATGGAGCTATGTATTTTTGCCTCTAGCCTACTTTGAATAACAAGCAAACTTAAAATGATGCAAAGAAGTGTAATTCTGGAGTTAAGCGACCAAAGAGCAACAGATGTTGTTACTGCCGATGCAATAGCAGCATGCCCACTAGGCATACCACCCTTAAAAAATGTGCCTCTATTTGTTAGCGCCTTTAAAACTAAAACCAATGCTATTGTAATAACCAGAGCAATTACCACTATGTGCATTGGGTATTGTCTAATTCTCTCCACACCACTTTCAAGTCCATTACTAATACGTTCAAAAAATATGAAATAACCCACTATAACTGCAAAAAAAGTTGATGTCAAAACTGCACCTGCTGATATATCCTTAATCCTTTTTACCCTTTCATGATATTCTGTAGTTATCATATTTGCCAATTCCTCAATAGCTGTATTAAAAAGCTCACATACAATAACGATAGCAACTGCAATACAGATTATCATAAACTCAAGCTTGGATATATCGTAAAACATACTCATAAAAAACACTATAATACCAGCAATAATATGAATTTTCATATTTCTTTCAGATTTAATTGCGCTAATTATTCCTTTAATTGCATTATTAAAACTTTCAATCAAGTTTCTATTTTTCATATGTGACCTCATAAGAGTTTTATTAATCTATATAAAAGTCAAAAAGTTTATTACATTATATCTTTTTTACTTTTATAGTCAGATGTATATTATTTCTCGAAAATAAAAATTAAATAATGTAAAATGTTTTTCGAGAAAAATATAACACTTGTTGCAAAGTTTTTTTGATCTTGCTCTATTTCTAGGGTGCATATTTTAATCGCGAGCCATATTATGGAAACAACATCTGCGTAGAGGCTTAGAGAATGTTAACGAAGCAAAGGATTAGTCGAATCACTTTTCTTCGCGTAGCGAGTTTTGATTCGACCCGTAGCGAGTTATACATTCTCTTAGCCTCGGAGCTTTAGTTATTGGAATAATATGGTCCACAATGATTAAATACACCCCTATTTCTACAAAACATTCTTACCTAAGAAACAATTTATTTTTTCGCTATCACTAAGTGTTGTTAACGTTACAATGATAAATTTAAAGTTTCAAGTACAGCATACTGTTTTGAAATCATTTTTTTCTCCTTTTCTTCTGTATCATGGTCGTATCCCAACAGGTGAAAAACCCCATGAGTGACCAAAAATGCCAGTTCTCTGTCAAAAGAATGTTCGTATTCTTCAGCTTGTTGTTTTGTCATTTCAAGAGAAATAATAATATCTCCAAGCACAAGCACTTCTTCATCAAAGTCAAAATCTCCCTCGTCAGAATTAATAACACCTTCATAGATATCTACAATAGGAAAAGACAAAACATCCGTAGGTTTATCAATTTTTCTGTGTTCATTGTTAATTTCTCTGATATATTCATTGTCAACAAACATTATTGAAATTTCCGATGGATTGCTGAACTTTTCCTGAGAAAGACTTAATGTTACCGTCCTTTTTACAAGTTCCTTCATATCTTCTGTAACTTTTATTTTGTGCTGCAAATCTTCTATTAATACCTTCATTATTCTTCTCCTTCTTTTTCCACTTCTTTTTCTATTTCACTTGATTTATCTTCACTATCCGTTTGCTTGTTTTTTTTCTTAAATTCAGGATATTCCTCTCTTGCATGAAAGTATCCACCAAAAACCTTGACAAAAGCTTTTGCAATATTATCTAAATCTTTAAACGTCAAGTTGCACTGATCCAACTGTCCATCATCTAATTTATCTTTAATAATTTTTCTTACAAATCCTTCAATTTTGCCCTCGGTTTTGTCAGGCATTGATCTAACTGCTGCTTCAACTGAATCTGCTAACATAACAACTGCTGCTTCTTTTGTAGAAGGTTTTTCTCCATCGTACCTAAAATTAGATTCACTTACAGATTCGTCCTTTTCAACATTTTTTGCCTTATGGTAAAAATAAGCAACAAGTGTAGTTCCATGATGTTGTATAATTATATCTCTTATTTTATGCGGTATTCTATACTTTTTTGCAATTTCTAATCCATCATGAATATGGGAAGTAATAACAAGAGTACTTAGATTTGCTGTCATCTTGTCATGGGGGTTTCCATCCATTTGATTTTCCATAAAAAAGCTTGGACGCTTAAGTTTGCCAATATCATGAAAATAAGCAGCAACTCTCGCTAACAGTGCGTCACCTTCCACTGATTCAGTACCAGCCTCGGCTAAGTTTCCGACCATCAAACTGTGATGATACGTCCCGGGTGCCTCTATAAGCAGCCTTTTTAAAAGCGGATGGTTTGGATTGCCTAGTTCTAAAAGTCTAATAGGAGTAACTATATTAAAAGCAACTTCTAAATATGGCAAAAGACCAATTGTAAGAACGATGGATAGAAATCCGTTAAGCATAACAATCACTGACTCAGTAACTATTGTCTTTGCAGGATATTTACTAATTAAATCAATTGATACTATAGTAAGCACATTTATAATTCCTATAATCAGCCCCCCCATAGAAAGCGTGTTTCTGTTATAGCTTGTTCTCGAAACTATAAAGGCTGTAAAAGCTCCACTTACTGTACCAAGGAGCATAAATTTTATCTCTCCATTGGTCATTATTGAAATTGAAATGGTTAACAAGAAATTCACAATAACAGCCAACCTTAAGTCAAGCAAAATGGCTATAAGTGCTGTGGCCAAAAATATTGGTATTGTAAGTGTTGATATTTCAAAAACCATACGTGCAGTCATAAGTATTATAAGAATAAGAAGTGACAATAAAATAAGATCATTTCTGTTATAAAATACTTTCTTACAAAAATTATTCATATATAAAATAAGCAACATAGAAATCATAAATATAATTATAAATATACCTATAACAAAGGCATAGTCTATCTTTCCTGTTGTTTCTATTAAATTTAGCTCTTCAAGTATTTTATACTTGTCCTCTGTTACATCATCGCCTTTACTTAGAATTCTATCACCTTTTTTCACCATTACAATGTTGTCCGGATCATTTAAGGCAATTTCATATGCCTTTTCCTTTTTTTCTCTTGTGGCTTCTGCATTTATAGTCCTATTAGGCTCTATTAAGTACTTTGATAAAACTAAGCCACAATTTTTTATCTCTTCTCTTAAATCTTTTTCCAAAATACTATTTTGCATCTGAACAATCTTTTGTGAAATATTATCCTTTGTAACATCCTGTTCCATAATATTTCCCACAAGTTCTCTCAACAAAACTCCAAAATTTTGAATTTCTTCGTCACTTGCCTTTGTAATAAAGAAAGCAACCTGATCATATGAAAGAATAATATCTAACTTTTCTATCTCTTTATTAAGATTTGCAGCCTCTTGTTCTTTAATATTCAAAACCTTCTCAGCATAGTTTTCATCATTTGAATCTAAAGTTTCTCTAATCTTTTTGTCTGCACTTTTTCTTGATTTCTCAATAAGTCCTATAAAATCTACTGTTTTATTTAAAACATCTATGGAGGCATTGCCAATTACCTTCATGTCCCCTACTTCTTCTTGTGCAACTTCTCTTGCCTTTTTTTCCGTTAATATTGTATTTATTATATCTCTAGTGGCTGTAATATCATAATCGGACCTCACACCTAATTCCAGCTTATACTTCTTAGGCGTAGCTCCATTTAATACTATTGTATATGCGGCAATAATAGTTATGACTGCAATAAGTATCCTTTGAATACGCTTGTCCTTGAAGTAACTTTTAAAATTCTCATGAAAGTCTACATTTTTTCCCTTAGGCATACAGAGTTTCTCCTCCATTAAGAAGTTATTAATATTTCAAACAAGGGTAATGCCCTTGCCAATATCCAAAGGAATTTATAAAAATTAAAGTTTTATAAATTCCCATACTCAAAAAATTTGTATCTTTTAAAACTCCCTACATGTTTTTTCGTTATCCCATAGTTGGAACTAATATTTTAATCATTCCTAAATCAATTTCTCGTTTTCTTGTCATATCTATCATAGGCCATAATAATCTTTTGGACAAGCTCGTGCCTGACAACATCTCTTTCTGTCAAATGCACAAAGGATATTCCATTAATGTCCTTTAAAATATTCATTACTTCCTTAAGCCCTGATTTTTTGTCACCAGGTAAATCAATCTGAGTTATATCACCAGTAACAACAGCCTTTGATCCAAATCCTATACGGGTTAGAAACATTTTCATTTGCTCCGGTGTAGTATTTTGAGCCTCATCTAATATTATAAAAGAATCGTCTAATGTTCTTCCTCTCATGTATGCAAGAGGAGCTACTTCTATCATTCCTTTTTCAAGGTATTTCTGATAAGTATCAAACCCCATCATTTCATACAAAGCATCATATAACGGCCTTAAATAAGGGTCAACCTTATTTTGCAAATCCCCAGGTAAAAAGCCAAGTTTTTCACCTGCTTCTACAGCTGGCCTAGTCAATACAATTCTATCTACTTCTTTATTCCTAAACGCAGTAACAGCCATTGCTACAGCAAGAAAAGTCTTTCCAGTTCCTGCGGGTCCTATGCCAAAAACAACATCATTTCCTTTTATAGCATCTAAATACATCGTTTGTCCATGAGTTTTTGATTTTATTTGTTTGCCTCTAGCTGTAAGACAGATATAATCCGCATTAAAATCACTAACCTTGTCCAATTGATTTTCATTTGCCAGTTGTACTAGATAACTTACACTTTGTTTGGTTACAATATCACCTTGTGATGCAAGACTCATTAATCTTTGGAGCACTGTTTTAGCCTTATGAACTCCCTCATCGCTTCCAACAATTCTTATATTGTTATCCCTTGAAATAACTTTTACATCAAATGAGTCCTCTATAAGATGCAAATTTTCATCAAAATTACCAAAAAGATTCATAGCATATTCAATTCTATCAAATTCCAATAACACTTCAACAAGACTTTCCAATCAATTTCCCCCAATCTCTCTTTCGTACCCAATATTTTCAAGACATTCAATTATTACTTCTGCAATAATCTGTCCATCTTCCTTTTCAATAAAATTTACGTTCGATTCAACTACCTGAGCATCTTTAGGTACATTTTCAGATACCTTTTTGTACGCATTGTCTGCTGCCAATTTTTTGGCATTGTCTAAAGTTATCTTTTTCTCTATTATATTGTTTTCATAGTACCTTCCAATTATAATCCCAAAAGGCAAAACCAAATCTTCACCAATGGAAAGAGCCTTTTCAATATCTACCTTGTCATATTCTCCAAAAGGAGAATTTCTATGAAACAGATCTATTTTTTTAGAAAACAGAACCAAAGACAAGTTGTCTTTTTTTCTGCCTGTTCTAACCTTTTCAAATACTTTAGTTTCAACCGTTTCTTTTGCGTCATACCAAGTTCTAGCTGTCACATCACCAATAGCATGTAAAATTCTAGGGTTATCTTCCTGGTTCTTAACTGGTACAGTCCCTGATATAAGCACTTGGCCTTCCTTAACAGTCTCACCAACTTTAACACCTTCCAAACCAGACTTTACAAAAATAGATTTTATCACCCCATCTTTAGAAGCAACAATATCACACGGACTATCCTTCCTAACAAGTTTAGGTTTTTCAACCCCTTCAGCAACTTCGATTTTCACTTTAGTACCTTTTACTACAACACTAGCCCATGACAGCTCATTTATATCAAACATAAGAGTACTAGCAACATCATTAGGATCCACCCTGTATTTTAGTACTCCTGGCTTCACTCCTAATTCGTAAACCTTATCCATTATAACTTCAGTTGCAAGCTTTTCATTGCCTTCAACTTCAATGCTCCACACAAAGGATGACATAAAATAGAATAAGAAAACAAATAATATCGCTCCTGCAATAAAAGTTTTTCTTCTTTTATATCGGTGAACAATAAAGGGAACTCCACGTTTCTTCTTTATTCTTACCCTGCACCCTGTCTTCCTAGCAATGGGTCTTAGCATTTTGAACCCTTTAGTGCTAACCTTCATCGTCATAGTACTATTTTTTTTCTTTTTTATGTCCCATATAAAAATTTGTCTTCTGGTACATATATTCACAAACTTCTCAAGAAAATAACCTTCAACAAATATAATAACATATCCTTTGATATAATTCCATAACCTCAATAACATTTAAATTCCCCCGGCATTTATACTCTACAAAAACTCAAGACTTGAAATATAACCATTAACCATCAAATCCTCGGAAGTAATCTCCTTTATTTCTAGACCTTCTCCTGTTATTTTAATTATTCCACTATTTGTGTTTATTCTTATCCTGTCATTATCATACTCTATAATTCCTTTGAAATTCTCTATAAGAAGATCCTTATTTCCCACCATTGTTAACTTTGGCACATTTAAAACAATGTCTTTAGGAAGTTCTAATAACTCAGACATTTTTTCTTTTAAACTAACTTTAGGCTCTTGACTTTTTTTTCTTTTTTTTGCTGTCCTTTTTTTATGAGGCATAACTTAATCCCCCTAACAAAACAACTGTTATATTTATAGTATTATTTTAAGTAACGTTCAAAAAATAAGTTCCTATATTTTTGTCGAAAAACATTCTACATTATTTAATTTTATTTTAAATCACGTTAGGCGGTTTCAAAAAATAACCTATACAGTATTAAGGTCATAAAGCCCTTCATGGAAGACTAAAGCTTCCAAACAGAGAAACATTATTTTGATTTACAAAAAATGTAAATATGGTTTTTTTGAAACCGCAATTGACCAGTTCTTTTTCTGGAATCACCTTAATCTTCTAACAACTTATTGGGATCTGAGAATTCAAATCCTTTACTTCTTGCTCCTTTAATTATCATATCTAAAGCCTCTTTGTTATCCTTTGATACAGCATGCAAAAGCATAACCTCGCCATTATGTAAATTACTCATCACCTTATCTAAAGCATACTGAGCCCCTCTTGTTTTATCCTTATACCAATCGTCATAGGCAAAACTCCAGAATAAATTTGTATACCCTAATTTTTGTGTTATTGCAAGAGTTCTCTCGCTGTACTCACCTTTTGGAGGTCGTAAGAATTGCATGTGTTTACCGAATTTTTCAAAGAAAGCTCTGTCAAGACCGATAATTTCTTCCTCTAGAGTTTTATCATCAACACTTGGCAAACTTGGATGATGTATGGAATGATTACCTACAATATGACCTTCCTCAACCATTCTTCTCACCAAATCCTGGTGCTGCGATAAATATGGTCCTGTAATAAAGAAAACAGCCTTTACATTATTCTCTTTCAAAACATCAAGAATTTTTGAAGTGTACCCATTTTCATATCCTTCATCAAAAGTAAGATAGATCTCTTTTTTACTTGTATCCCCAATATACCTTGCACCATATTTTTTTAACAATTCTGGAGTACCAGGATCTGCATTAGGTGTCTTTCCAAAACCTTTTCTAAGTATTCCCCATCTTAATAAATTATTCTTATACTCACCATTATAATTATTCTCTACAAAAGCTTCCTGACAAATAACCTCTTCAATCACTCCATCACTCAACATGCCTGTTATCTCAGTACTAAAGTCAATGTCTTCAAAACTTGCAGAATACACGCCACCTAAATCTGGCAAACATAAATCACTATCGTTGCTGTGTCTTATGAAGTTTATTGTAAATAATAATAAAATCAATAAACATAGAACCATCACTTTTTTCTTCATATTCAATCCTCCTAAGGGAGTTTCAAAAAAATACACATTCAATAATTTAGTTGCAAATCCCATTAAATCGAATTTTTTGAAACCCCAGTTGCAAAGTTTTTTTGATTTTGCCTAAATACAAATCACTATAAAAAGGTCTATATTATTTATATAAGTATTTAGTTTAAAAAAGAACATCCAAGAAAATTAGCTTTGGCTGGGTGTATTTAATCATCGTGGACCATATTATTCCAATAACTAAAGCTCCGAGGCTGGTCGTTTCGCTACGCTACACTGCTCGCCTATGCAACCTAGGCTAAGAGAATGTATAACTCGCTACGAGTCGAATCAAAACTCGCTACTAAGAAGAAAAGTGATTCGACTAATCCTTCGCTTCGTTAACATTCTCTAAGCCTCTACGCAGATGTTATTTCCATAATATGTATCACGATTAAAATATGCACCCGCTTTGGCTCATAGATTTGACTTCTAAATCGTTATTCATGAGATTCAATATAGTGAAAACCAAAAGAAGACCTGTTTTTTTCTATTTTTGGTATTATAATATCATCATCTTTTTCAACCTTTACATTGAGAAAGCCACCTTTTTCTAACTTAGTTAAAATACTTCCTAACATTTTTATAGAATCATCTCGCTTCTGCTTTTCAAAAATAGCTTTAATTACAAAGGGTTTATCCGCATCCATAGGAAGCCCATTAATCATTATATAATTACCAATCTCAGAGATTTCCGTCATAGCAATAACCCTCTCTTCGTTTACGCAAACTGCATTTGCTTCGGCTGCTCTAAGTCCATTAATAACTTCTAGTATATCATTAACACTTACCCATCCTAAATCAGTATCATTAATGGAAATAGTAATAATAATTCCAGCACCCTTTACGTCAGTTAAGCCTGCAATTATATTAGCCTTTTCTATTTCTTTTCTAAGATTCTTTTCTTGTAGGTCTTTATTTCCTTTTGCTTCTTCAAATCCTATTATTTCATTGTTAAAATAATTATTTCTTTCTCTTAACTCTTCATTGTTTTTTGTTTGTATTATCAATTTATCCTTTAACTCTTCTAAGGTCATATTCTGAACAGCGACAGTTTTTTTATTGTTATAAACACTCTTATACTGCCATGCAACAGCAAGACCCATTAAAAGACATATTATAGTTAATGCAAAAGTTTTTTTATATTTCACTGATTATCCACCTCTATACCTTTTATCAATTTATCTACATTTCCATTATATCTTGGTATCTCTAAGTCCGTAGCCTCCTTAATCTCAACTCTTATATCAAGCCATTTTAATGAAGACAAAATAGCACTTTCATTAAAAGTTGAATATAATCGTTTAGGATCTCCAATAGCTTTAATCTCAAAAGGCACTGCATACCTGTTCCTGTTAACACGTATCGTAGGCCCTGCACATACAATTTCTGTAGTTGAAATAACCCTTTCATTATTTATTGAAATAGCTTGTGCTCCTCCTCTTTTGAGTTCATTAACAACTTTAAAAATATCGGAATCATGAAGTAAACTCCACTCTGTCTTAATAGGATTTTTTTCAGCCGCATCGTTTAAAGTTAAAATAACACCGTCTCCCTTAACACCTGAAAGTCCTGCGTAAAGCTTTGCCATTTCCCACTGTTCTACCAGTTGACCGTTATCATTACTACCATAAGAGTTCTTTAGTATACTGTCATACTTTTTTATATTAAAATCGATTTCTTCTCTAAGTTCATTTCCCGCAGCTATTTCCGAATCCAGTTCCTTCATAAGATTTTCTATTTCATATGCTATGGAAGTCTTCTGCTGTGTATTATTTAATATACTTTTAAACTGTACTGTAGTTAATAATCCTATCAAGATAAATGTAAACATTAATATATACTTCTTATCTTTACCATTCATATAGTTCATTCCCTTCTTACATATAAAAAAGTGAATTAGATTTTAATTTAATTCTACTATAAAATTTTACTATTTCAAGTGCTATATTTTTCTTAAGGCAAAATTAAAAAACCAACCGATCAACTGGTGTTTCAAAAAACACATTGCCATTTTTTCACAGCAAGACAATACTCCTATATTTGGTGGCTAAAACTCTTCATCCAACAGAATGTATATGGATAATTTTTTAAACATGTAATATTTCAATAACATTTTAGTATACTAATCATAGATATTTTTTTTGAGGGTTAAAATTATTATGAAAAAAAGCCACTTTATTATTTTAAAAAAATCACAAATGGTTAATTTACTAAAACTTATCTTTATATGTTTTTTGATATTAGGCCTAAGTCTATTATCTTTTATGCATAAATCAAAATCAGCATCTCAAAATGCATATAATGAGGAAGTATCAATAGAATATAATACTGAAGGAAAACTTGCAATTGTTATTGATGATTTCGGTTCAGACAGAAATGGTGTAGAAGAAATGATGTCAATAAACAGACATTTAACTTTTGCGGTAATGCCTTTTTTGGCCTATAGTCAGCCCGATGCAAAAAAAGCATCTGAAAAAGGTTTTGAAGTAATAGTACACTTACCAATGGAACCGGTCAAAGGCAAAATCAGCTGGCTTGGTCCAAAGCCTATACTTTCAACTTCTAGTGATAGCGATGTTTATCAAATAACTAACGAAGCATTTTCTAATATAACTAGTGCATGTGGAGCGAATATACATATGGGGTCAAAAATAAGTGCTGACGTGCGCATTATGTCTGATATACTTGATATAGTAAAAGAAAAAAATGTTTACTTTTTAGATAGTAAAACCAGTTCTAAATCAGTAGCTAAAAAAATTGCCAAAGAAAAAGGAGTTACATTTTTCGAGCGAGATATTTTTCTAGACGGCCAGACCACTAAAGAACATGTAAAAGAGCAACTTAGAAAAGCTGGAGAAATCGCATTAAAAGAAGGAAAATCTATTGCTATTGGTCACGTAGGAATAGAAGGAGGTAAAATTACTGCTCAAGCGATTAAAGAAATGCTTCCGGAATTCGATGAAAAAAATATTCATTTAGTTTTTGTTTCGGAATTAGAGAAAGATTAAAAAATTTAAATAAAAACTTTGCAAGTGGAGTTTCAAAATTCAAAAACCCAAATTGCAAAGTTTTTCTATATGTTAAATAGCTTACTTAGGGAGTTTCAAAAATACATATTCAATATTTCAGTTACGAAGCCCAGTATGGAAGTTTCTAAACTTCCAAGCATAGGAACATTGCTTTGTTATTCAAAAAATGGCAATCAAATTTTTGAAACTCCAGTTAATTAGTAATTTTTTGATTTCACCTAAAATCTCAACTTTTACTTATTTGAGCAACTTTTTCTGCATAAAAGCTAGTCAATTCCTCTGCAATTTCAGCAGAATAACTTTCACTCTTAATCCTGCAAACAGGCTGTTCTGCATCGGGCAATATCAACACCCACCCACCATCTTTAAATATTTTAACACCTTCTAGAGTTTCTATACTATTATTATCACTTTCCTGAATTATCTGCCTCATAACTTTACCTTTTGCATTCCATGAACATTCCACCTCTTTTTCGTCAATATGAAAATCAGGTATCATGCCTATTAAATCCATAAGATTATAGTCGTTGGACTTCAAAAAATCCATTATTTTTACAAGGCCAGAAATGGCATCAAAATAAAAATTAAACTGGTCAATGGACTCTGATTTTAGTTCATTACCAAGAATCTTATTCATTACATCCTGATGAGATGTCTTTGTCCTTATCACCCTGCCATGGTTCTCCTCAGCCAATTTTTCAACTACATGAGTTGTAGATAATGGTACAATTACCGTCCCACCTTCAACAGTTTTAAACAATATAAGTGACACCAGTGCTGTAAACATATCTTCATTTATTATTCTTCCCTTGTTATCTACTAACATCATTCTCTCTGATGTATCTTCTATCGACACACCAAAATCAAACCCTCCCAACTTTACCATACTTGTAAAGTAATTTAGTTCATTTATATCCTTACCGTCTTTTTTTCTAGCATAATCAAGCTTGAGATTGGTCTCTTCAACAACGCAACCAAGACTTTTTAAGAATTCTGAAACAGTTTTTAATATAAATTTAGAAGGAGAGTTTAGAGCAATTTTATACCCAAATTTTTTATTCTTAGCATTATTAACTATATTCCTTAAGTAAAAGGAAGTAAAATCAGATACTACTTGTACCTCTTTAATAACGTCACCTTCACATCTGCTAAAATCTTCCCTGGCAAAAGCATTTTCTATTTTTCTTTCCATTGCTCTATTTATGTTGCTGCCGGTTTTGTCAAGAAAATCAACATGTAATCTGCCCTGGTTTATACTTGAAGTACTTATGTGAATACCTCCATCAACCCCATAAAACCTGACGGCTGATCTCGATACTGGCAAATGTAGTATGCCTAAATCAATAACCTTAAGTCCAGCTGACAACAAGCCTGAAACAAATGATATTTTAAGCATTTTTGCAGCACTTGAATCTTCACAACTAACTCCCACCGTACCTTTGCCCTTCAAAGTCGCACCATAAGCGGTACCCAGTTTTGATGCATATTCTGGTGTTATATCTACATTGATTTCTCCTGCAAGTCCTCTCTGTCCAAAAATTGACCTTATAGATTTTGAACCCCATACAAGATTTGAATTTACTTTTGTACCTTCTTCTATCATTTTATTAGGCCATATCTTAATATTAGGTCTAATTACAGCATGTTCTTTTACTATTGTGTCACATCCAATAACTGAATTTTCAAAAGAAGACACATGTTCTTTCAAATTAACTTTATTACAAATCACAGTACCCCTTATTTCAACATCCTTATCTATAATGCAACCCTTCCATATTACACTTTTCTTTATGCTACTTCTTTCTGATATTAATGTGTTATCTCCTATGATGCAATAATTATCCAACATTGCATTACTCTTAATCCTAACATCTTCTCCAATTAAACAAGGGCCTTGTATTGCAGCACCATCTTCAATAGTTGTTCCATCTCCAATCCAAACTTTTTCCCTTATCTGATTTCCAGGTATATGCACGTCTACCTTCTGATCCAGCACATCCATATTTGCCTGCCAATAAGCTCTTAAATCCCCTATATCACACCAATATTCTTCAGAAATATAACCATACATTGGTTTGTTGTCATTCAGTATTATAGGAAAAAGATCTTTGCTAAAATCAAACACTTCATTTTTGTCAAACATCTTTAGCACATCCGGAGAAAGAATATAAATACCCGTATTTACAGTATCACTAAACACTTCTCCCCAACTTGGCTTTTCCAAAAATCTTATTATCTTTCCGTTGTCATCGGTAACAACAACTCCGTATTCCAACGGAATGTCAACCCTTTTTAAGACCAAAGTTGCCATAGATTGTTTTTTTATATGATAATCTATGGCTTTACTTAAATTGATATCTGTTAATGCGTCCCCGCTTATTACTATAAAAGTATCATCCAAAAATTCTTCAGCATTCTTAACACTTCCTGCAGTGCCCATTGGTGTATTTTCAACATAATACTTAAGATTTACACCATAATCTGAACCGTCTCCAAAGTACTCCTTTATTAAATCTGGTAGATATTGCAACGTTACAGCTATATCTGTTATATTGTATTTTTTTAACAATTCAATAATGTGTTCCATTACTGGTTTGTTTACAATGGGCACCATCGGCTTCGGCCTGTTACAGGTAAGAGGCCTTAATCGAGTACCTTCTCCTCCTGCCATGATAACCGCTTTCATTTAATTCATCCTTTCATATTCATACAATTATTTAGGAATTTCCCATAAATCACCTTAGGTGTTTCAAAAAAATTTCTTTGTCTAATATTTATAGTTTTAATCCAATAAGAGAGTTTCAAAAAACATATTCATTACTTTTGTTACAAAACCCATCATATCGAATTTTTTGAAACTCCAGCTGTTCAGCTATTTATTTGATTTTGCCTAACATCAGAATTTTTGAAACACCACCTTTAAGTTTTTTAGGAATCACCTATACCAAAACTTATCCTTTATACTATTTTTACAATAAGAATTCTAATTTTTAAACTTTAATATAATTGACTAACCTAAATACAGCATTTGTAATATTAACAAGTTTAATTCACTTAATTTTAATCAACTTTGTTGTTTTTTTCTTGTCATGTATTCTTTTGCTAATGGTCAAGCTATTTTATTATATTTATATTATCTCCATAATATCCATATAATTTAATTTTTATTGCAAATAAGTATATTTAAGTTTTTAGGCGGTTCCAAAAATAACCTATACAACATTCAGGTCACAAAACTCTCCTATATAGATTTGAAACCACAGTTGCAAAGTTTTTTTGAATTCACCTTAAATACATATTTTAGTAACAATTTAAAAATAAATTAATATAATGTATTAGGCAGTTTCAAAAATTATCTACAGTATTTAAATCACAAAATCATGGACGACTAAACACCAAAATTTATGAGTTTTATTTTGTTACAAACCCCATCAAATTGAGTTTTTTGAAACTCCAGTTGCTAAGTTATTTATTTTATTTTGCCTTATATTTTGAGACAAGAAAAATAAGGGAGGCTTAATTTATGTATCTGTACAATAGAAGGGCATACATGAGCAACGAACTTGAAAAAAACACCAAACAAAATATTTCCCAAGCAAATAATAATTCAGATGTCAAAAATTTAGAACGTTCAGAAAATGAAAATATTAAATTGTTGCTAGATAGCGTAAACGAAATTAAAAAATCTGTAAAAAAATTAGAAGAAAGCTTAGTCGATATAACAGCAAAGCTGGTAAACTGTGAAAACTATTTTGACTACGAAAGCACCTCAAAAAATATACAAAGTCAAAATAAGTACACTAATAACGAGGTGTTTCCTCAACAAAAACCCGCCTCTTTTAATAAACCTTCATATCAAACAGAAGTAGAAAGTAATACACCTATAATGCCTGGTACAGGTTTTGCTAGTATAACTGCAGACTATCTAAAAAACCTAAATAGAAACAAATAACCCTTTCTTGTTTGGTTTTTTTGGGTAAAATTAAGTAAAACTTCACAACTAGAGTTTCAAAAGACTTGATCCTCATTTTTTTAAGAAGCATAATAATGTTCCTATGCTCAGAATCTTTTAGCTTCATTTTTTCACTAAGCAAAATATTCTTATACATAGAAGCCTATATAATAGCATTTCTATATAAAAGTCAAAAAGTTTATACATCATATCCTTAAACTTTTTAAACTCCTTATTCTTTAGTTTGCAACATGTCATATTTTAAAACAGAACCATCATCTCTAACCTTCGGAATAGTAATTTTATCCTTTCTTTCTATAGTAACCTCCATTTCATATATTTTGAGCTCCTCAACAATCCCACCAATCATCGTGAGAGAATTTTCCAATTTTTTAGGATCTGCTATAGCCTTAATAGTAAAAGGGCTCACCATTTGCTTACCATTTACTACAATATAGTCCCCTCCTTTTTTCACCTCACTCATGGCAACAACCCTCTCGCCCTCAATAGATATAGCTTGTGCTTCTGCCGCCTTGAGCTCATTTATCAAACGCAAAATAGCATTTTCCCTAACAGAACCTTTTCCAATATATTTCATATTAACAACAATACCAGGACCCTCAACATCACTCAAACCAGCTATAAACCTAACTCTTTCTAATTCAGACTCTAAGTTTTTTTCTAACTGACTTAAATCCCCTTGAGAATTTTCATATTCTGATATACGTGTTTGAAGTTCCTCATTTCTCTTTCTCAGGTACTCATTGTCCTCTTTCTGAGCGATCAATTCATCTTTAACAGATTCCAATCGGATACTCTGTATAGTTCCACTCTTATTGTTATTCGATATACTTTTATACTGCCATGCCAACATAACCCCAAGAATAATGCAAATTAAAGTTATAGATAAATTTCGGCTTGCATTCATCCATTTTACCTCCAAAATATATTTAGAAATCACTTTTGAAATTCTACCAAATGAATACATACAATCTAATTACTCTTATTCTACTATAAATTCATACTATTTCAAGTATCTCTAAAATAAAAATACAAAAAAGCAAAGTATAAGGGAGTTTCAAAAAAATACATATTAATTATTTGTGTCTCAAAGCCCGTCAAATCGAATTTTTTGAAACTTTAGTCGCTCAGTGGGTGTATTTAATCATCGTGGACCATATTATTCCAATAACTAAAGCTCCGAGGCTAAGAGAATGTATAACTCGCTACGGGTCGAATCAAAACTCGCTTCGCGTAGAAAAGTGATTCGACTAATCCTTCGCTTCGTTAACATTCTCTAAGCCTCTACGCAGATGTTATTTCCATAATATGTATCACGATTAAAATATGCACCCTCGCTCAGTTATTTATTTGATATTGCCTAAATCAATTTTTTAAAACAACCTTAACCTTTTACTCTCACTTTATATTTGTACTTCATCATATAAAAATTCATCTGGCATAACTGTTTCTTTATACAGCTTACATCCTGGCAAACCACATGCCCTAAGTAAGCTTATTGACTTTAAATATTCACTTTCATCAAACTTTATTCCCATGTTACACAAATCACTCATAATTTCCCTAGGCACAAAAGAAATCTCACACTTAATCCCCTCTTTTTTCATCCTACGTTCAAGTAAAAAGGCATGTGATCTAGATTCTAATGCAACATAATAATTCGTCATAATTTTCACTCCAAAATCCTACTTTTATATTGTAAAAAATGAAGCTATACTTCATTTCAAATCCGTTTGGTGCTTTAATATTCCCTCATAGCCACTGCATCTTCTTCGTTTTAAGACTTTTTTAAAAAACAACACATTTGCTTAACATACAAAAAAAGATGGAACTTGATACCCTATAATCTTTATTATACTTCTTTCAAAGTGATTTCAAATAAATAACCGGTTACTTTCTGCTTAAAAAATTTGGGCTACATTTTTTGCACTACAAAATAATGTTTCTCTGTTTGGAAGCTTTAATCTTCCTTGAAGGAATTTGTAGCTTGAATACCATATAGGCTATTTTTGAAGCCGTCTAAAGAAAGAAAAGAAAAAAACAAAGGGGCTCAACGCCCCGTATTTTTATTCGTTTCTATCGAGAGGATTCCATTTTTGATTTGGGAAGAAATTAGTTGGGAATGGTGTTTTTCTCCTGTCATTAAATGTTCTGCAATTTTGCACAGCCGGATTAACTTGTTCTGGAGGAACAGGGCAATAACCATATGCAGGTATTAACAACTGAACTATACATTCACATTTAACTATAAAGAATGCACCGATATCGAAAGTCAATATACCTGTTTCAGGATGTACAGCATCATTAAACGCTTCGGCAAGTGCTTCCACTTTAATAAGTGTACCATCAACATCAAGAGTTTTATCCTTATCCTTGTGGTGTCCGTGTTCTTCAGGACATTCTTTTGCCTTTATTACCCCTATCTGCGCTGAGCAACTTGGGCAGTAAATCTCATTAACTGTAAGATTGAATACAGCTTCATCATATTCTTTTTCATGCCTGTCACCAATTGAATAGTGAATTTTATAGCCAAGTTTTACAAATAGTTTTAATTTTTTAAATCCCGGCCTTGTCAGAGAATCTGTTTTTGATACAACTTTTACTTCAACTATATCAAAATCAGTTACCCCTTCAAAATCAATAGGCATAGGTCCAGGCATAGGCCCATGTGATTCAGGTCCACACTTTCTAATTTTTTCAGATTTTGTTATGCACTCTCTTAATGCAACTTGGTCAAATACTTTTGGTACTTGTATACAAACCAATTCATTTGGCGGCGGAAAACAGTCAGGATTTAAAATCTGACCTGCTTCAATCTTAGGTCCATGTTCACAACAAGACATAATTAATACCTCCTTTTATAATATAACCTCTATACCTTAGAAAATAATCAATATGTAATTCACATATTTTTATCTTTTGATTGCTTATATTACCATTATATTAAGTAAAAAAAAAACGGTTACACATTTTAAGCTTTATGGTAAAAAAATTTACATAAAACTTAAGTGCAACCATTCAGTTTATATTATTGGGGGTAAACATTAAGCAATTTCAAAAATCTTCCACCTACGAAATAGGATTGCTGGAACAAAGCTTCCCTTACCTAAGGAGGTTACTTTCAAATGTAAAATCTGAATTTTAAAGAAATACCTTAGTTAGTAGAAGGATTTTTCATTGGTTTTAAAACTTTGTGTAAGCAATCTATATCACAGCTCGAAAAACTCTATATTTATGCCTTTAAAAACACTTTTAAATGTTTTGTTAACTAGTACACTTCTATATTTTTTCTAAAAAGATTTCGCATCAATTTAAGGCAGCTTCAAAAAAATAACCTATACAATATTCAAGTCAAATCCGCCCAAATCAGTTTTTTGAAACACCTAATACATCATAAAACTAATTTACAGTCTGTAACAATTCATCCTCGTTCGTGATATAGTTTTCTTCTTTTGAAGCAACTGCCTTTTCCTCCCATTTTCTTGATTTCCACCTTTTAAGCATCATAATTCCTCTTAGCCATTCATCCGCAGCAAATGCTATCCAAACTCCCACTAGTCCTAAACCCATTACAATCCCCAAAACATAAGACATTAGCACTAATACCAACCACATTGACAGTAGTCCTAAAATCAATATATACTTTGCATCACCAGCTCCCTTAAGGGAATGTCCTATAACTAAATTGAAAGTTCTACCCGGTTCTAAAATAATGGTAATTATAAATAGTATACTACCTAAATTGATAATATTCATATCTTCAGTAAAAAGACCAAGTAGTGTTTTTCCAAATATCGCAAACACAATAGCTACAAAAAAAGATACCATAATTGATAGTTTAAGACTGCGAATACACGTCTTATATGCTTCATCTTTTTTTCCTGCTCCAATAAGGTGTCCGATCATAATTTGGGTTGCCTGAGCTGTAGCCAACCCAAACATCATTATATAAAACATCAAGGAATACACGTAAAACCTTGTTGTTAAGGCATATGTTCCAATAGTTGATATAATTGATGTTACAACAATCTGTGCAGTATTATATGATAATGCTTCACCCGCTGATGGACCTCCAATCTTATAAATGCTCTTTAAAATATCATTAATCTCTACTTTTGGAATTTTTAGCACTTTAGTCAAAGAAAAACTAATCCCCACGTTTCTTTTTAAAATAACAAACAATACCAATACGCCAATTGTCTGGCTGCCAACTGTTGCAATAGCAACCCCCTTAACACCTAATACAGGCATTCCATACAAACCATAAATAAAAACTGCATTTCCCATAATATTAAGAACATTTACACTCATATTAACCAACATTGGATATTTTACATGTCCATAACTTCTCAATATCGCTGATATCGTTATATTTAATGCTTGTAGAAAAGAAAAAGAACCCATTATTACTAAATACTCTTTAGAAAATAAAAATACTTCCCTCTCTAGATTCATTATCATAAGCATTTTTTCAGAGAACGCAAACATTATAGCACTTATTAACACAGCAAATACTAAATTGAACATAATAGCCACTAACGCCACATTTGAAGCCTTGTTGCTATTTTTTGCACCAAGATACTGGGCTATTATTATTCCAGCTCCTCCTGACACCATTTGAAATAGCAATATCAATATTGATACATACTGATTTGAAGCTCCAACTCCTGTAACAGCGTAATCGGAATATCCACTGAGCATAAATGTATCAATAGTGCCCATAAACATTCTTAAAAAAGTTTCTATTAGTATTGGCCATGTAAGTACAAAAAGTGTAATGCGTTTATCTAAAGCTGCTTGTCTTTCCATTTAATCAACTCCTGAAAATCTGTAATTTTCGATCGGAATAAAAACTACGGGACATCGAGTCCCTCTGTTTTTCCTTCTTTCACTTCGTTCGAAAGAAGGGTAATAAAAACTACGGGACATCGAGCCCCTCTGTTTTTCCTTCTTTCACTTCTTAGTTATACTTGTTTCAAATCACTGTAAAAAAGTTGAACAAGAATTTTTCACCTAAAATTCTCTTTGCCTAATTTATTCATCACAAAAAATATAAGATATCTAGATTGGCGTTTCTATCAATAACTTATGATTTTTCGCAAAAATTAATATCGCAATTTGTTTTTTTATTATATTAATATATTAAGTCTATTGCCCACTAATTACAATTCATTATATTATTCTTTTATTTCAAAATCTTATGATAAATCATAGCCATATTGTAATACAAGTAGTATTTAGGAGAAATCAAAATATATTTCCTGTATTTTTCCCAGAAAGTTCTTTACATTATTTAACACTTAACAAACCTGTTTATTTCATTTATCATATGATTTAAGGCAAAAGAAATATAAACTACTAGACGCCAAGTACTTTCTTTTTACTTTGTTCGAAAGAGGTAAAGTTAAAACCAATAGACATCTGTACATGATTTCTCGAATAAAGATGAATATAAAGTCTTTTTATGAAACATGTAACAATATTAATATCGGAATATTTGAATAAAATTTTATAAATCTATTGTAAATCGAACAACTTTTTGCTAAAATTACACCATACAAACACATTTGTTCTTCACACGCGTACACGGAGAACATTTTAAACGAATCAAAAAATACTGTAGGGTATTAAGAAACTTGTAAATAGTAATTTAAAAAAATAATATTTGTGAACACTGTATCATAAATATTTGACAGATTGTTTTTTAATAGCTTTATATGTAATTACTTTGTATAGGAGTGAATAGGTTATGAGTAATAAATTAAAAGTAGGAATAGTGGGTGGAACTGGAATGGTCGGTCAAAGGTTCATTACACTTTTGGAAAACCATCCTTGGTTTGAAGTAGTAGCAATAGCTGCCAGTCCAAGATCTTCAGGCAAAAGCTATGGTGAAGCTGTAGAAGGAAGATGGAAGCTTGATGCACCCATACCTGAAAACGTTAAAAATATTGTTGTTAAAAATGCTGCAAATGTAGAAGACTTTGCAAAGGATGTTGATTTTGTATTCTCTGCAGTAGACATGAAAAAAGAAGAAATAAGAGCTCTTGAAGAAGAATACGCCAAAACTGATACGCCGGTTGTTTCCAATAATTCCGCACATCGTTGGACTGCTGACGTACCAATGGTTATCCCAGAGCTAAATGATTCTCATCTGGAGATTATAGAAAAACAAAGAAAAAGATTAGGTGTAAAAAACGGTTTTATAGCGGTTAAACCTAACTGTTCCATTCAAAGTTACGTACCTGCATTACATCCTTTAAAACAATTTGGAATTAACAAAGTTGTAGCTTCCACATATCAGGCTATTTCTGGCGCAGGTAAAACTTTCAAAGACTGGCCCGAAATGGTAGATAACGTAATTCCTTATATAGGCGGCGAAGAAGAAAAAAGTGAACAGGAGCCTTTAAAGATTTGGGGTTCAATTGAAAGCAATGAAATTGTCAAGGCAAAATCACCAATAATAACAACACAATGTATTCGTGTCCCTGTTTTAGACGGACATATGGCTTCAGTATTTATTTCCTTTGACAAGAAACCTTCAAAGGATGAAATGATATCTCTTTGGGAAAGTTTCAAAGGTAAACCGCAGTCTCTTGATTTGCCGAGTGCACCAAAGCAGTTCCTAAAATATATGACTGAAGACAATAGACCTCAGATAAAACTTGACAGAGACTATGCAAATGGAATGGGAGTTACTATCGGAAGGTTAAGAGAAGACACTATTTTTGACTATAAGTTTGTATGTCTATCACACAATACAATAAGAGGTGCTGCAGGTGGAGCTGTATTAATTGCAGAGCTTCTTAAAGCTGAAGGCTATATTAAAGCAAAGTAATAATTTTAAAAACTATCATATAAAAAAGAAATACGAAATGGGCTAATTACCCTTTCGTATTTCTTTTTATGTTATTCCTAAAAATTACTTTATAGTTGTTGATTCATAAAACTAATTTTATTTAAGTTAAATTATAATTAGGAACGAGTAAAAAATAAGTTCCTACTTTGGATAACTAAAAACTTGATTTAATAGCGCTTTTAATATGTTTATGGAGTTTCAAAAAAATACATATTCAATATTTCTGGTACAAAGCCAATTAAAGTTAAATCGAATTTTTTGAAACTCCAGTTGATCAGTTATTTTTTTGATCTTGCCTTAATTCAAAAGGTGATTTTTCGTCATCCCTAATTTACTAAAGAATTTTTTTCAATCAACTTATTCAAACATTTTGTGGTTTAGTCCTCTTCTACCGGAAATATACTTCTTTTTCCCAACATGTACTGTAACATATACGCAAAGTCAATGCTGTTTACTCTCCCATCTCCATTAACATCTGCCGCCTGATATCCATAAGTTGATGGGAACTCTCTTCTGAAACCAAGCAAATACTGTGTAAGATATGCAAGGTCAATAATATTTACTCTATCATCTCCATTAACATCCCCATAAACAAACTTTATTCTTTCTATAACTGTAACTTTTTGTGTACCGTTTGCTGTATTTCCATTTTCATCTGTTGCCGTCCAAACAACCAAAGTTGTGCCAATTGGATACCCTTCTGGTGCATTGTTATTTATCTCAACAGAGAATAGGTCAGTTGCCGTTGCACTACCAATATTAACATTTGTAGTAGTTCCAGTTGCATCTACTGTTATGTCCTCTGGTACTGTTAATACAGGACTGGTTGTATCCACTATTGTTACTTTACTTGTTGCTGTGCTTACATTTCCATAGGCGTCCGTTGCCGTCCATGTCACTACTGTTTCTCCTATAGCATATCCTTCTGGCGCATCATTTTCTATTACACACTCTGATATATCTTCTACAACTGCTGTTCCTATTTCTACTTCTGTTATTATACCGGTTGCCTCTGCTTCTATATCCTGTGGTGCTGTCAATACAGGGCTGGTTGTATCTACTATTGTTACTTTACTTGTTGCTGTGCTTACATTTCCATAAGTATCCGTTGCCGTCCATGTCACTACTGTTTCTCCTATAGCATATCCTTCTGGCGCATCATTTTCTATTACACACTCTGATATATCTTCTACAACCGCTGTTCCTATTTCTACTTCTGTTATTATACCGGTTGCCTCTGCTTCTATATCCTGCGGTGCTGTCAATACAGGACTAGTTTTATCTACTATTGTTACTTTACTTGTTGCTGTGCTTACATTTCCATAGGCGTCCGTTGCTGTCCATGTCACTACTGTTTCTCCTATAGGATAACTTTCTGGTGCATCATTTTCTACTACACATTCTGATATATCTTCTACAACCGCTGTTCCTATTTCTACTTCTGTTAGTATGCCGGTTGCCTCTGCTTCTATATCCTGGGGTGCTGTCAATACAGGGCTGGTTGTATCTACTATCGTTACCTTACTTGCTGCTGTGCTTACATTTCCATAAGTATCCGTTGCCGTCCATGTCACTACTGTTTCTCCTATAGGATACCCTTCTGGTGCATCATTTTCTATTACACATTCTGATATATCTTCTACAGCTACTGTTCCTATTTCTACTTCTGTTAGTATGCCAGTTGCCTCCGCTTCTATATCCTGTGGCGCTGTCAATACAGGACTGGTTGTATCTACTATCGTTACTTTACTTGTTGCTGTGCTTACATTTCCATAGGCGTCCGTTGCTGTCCATGTCACTACTGTTTCTCCTATAGGATAACTTTCTGGTGCATCATTTTCTATTACACATTCTGATATATCTTCTACAGCTACTGTTCCTATTTCTACTTCTGTTAGTATGCCGGTTGCCTCCGCTTCTATATCCTGTGGCGCTGTCAGTAATGGTGCCTCTTGGTCAAACAACTTAATCTCAAAGATTTTTGTTGTTATACCGTCTGCTGCAGTTACTATAGCTACCATTCCTTTTTCAATAGTTCCAGAATTCACCTCATTCATCATATCACTTATATATACTTTTATTTGTGCACCATTAACAGTGTGCATTCCATAAGTAAATTCCTGAACTGTTGTATTCACTAGAACACCAGATATGGTAGAAGCAACATTATCTACGGTATAAATTTCCGATGTTAAAGTAGTGTCACTTAACCACGATGTATCTATTTCAAAGCTCCAATTGTATGTGCTTAAATTGTTCGCCTTGTCACGAACACTAACAAAAATATCATGTATTCCATCAGCTAATTCATCTATCTTGACACTCCATTTGCCTGAACCTAAATCTACATAATTATCTTTTTGTATTTCAGAATCATCAACTGAAACTTTTAAAGTGCTTTCATTAGTACCGGACAATGTGTCATTTAGACTAAATTCCAACTCCTCAGGAACTATTTCAACAAGCTGTCCATCTTTAGGTGAAATAGGTATAATACTAGGCCCTTGGCTATCCCATCCTGTAAGTATTGTCGTATAGCTTGTGCTGCTTTCAATTTCAAACACACTTCTTGAAATCAACTCCAATTCATGAGTTCCTGGCAATATCTCAATACTTAATCTAAATAATTTATCTTGACCTACAAAAACACTTTTAACAAATTTTTGATCAACGTAAGCATCTACATAGCATCCTTCTTGAGCAACACCTATAATCTCTGCAAAACCTTCATTATCTGATACATATTCATTAATGCTTGTTACTTGCGGAGCATCAGGTACAAATGTATTTATTACAAAGCTTACTGGAATATCCATACTATAAACCGAACTTGCTACTGTATCTAACAAATCACTATCCTGCTCATTATACTTCCATCCATAAACACTCTCTACTACTGTTTGCTTATTAATGTATCTTCTAAAACCAGGATTTAAATTATTTCCTCCAACTGAAACTTTTATATTTCCGTGGTAAACACCATCAGCTATTTTAGCATCAAACTGTACCTCTCCTTTTACAACAGCAACCTTACCAGCTGGTATACCTGACTCTATGCCTTTTGATACATCCGTACCATCTTGGGCTTTAAATGAAGTATTTATAGGAACCACTTCATTTCCTAAGTCATCTGTAAAACTAGTGGCTTCGATTTCTACACTTTCAATATCATTTTGATAAGAACTTTCGAAAATATTTATAGTAAATTCCGGATTTCTTTTATTGCTGATTATAACTCTTGCAATATCTACATCTGGTATTGCTCCTGCATCTTCAAGTTCTATAACTTCAATTGAATAGAATTGCTCAACCTCACCTTCAGGAAGCTTTGTAACAATTCTATAAGGTCCATTTTGTGGATTTTTAATAACTATCATGTCATTACTGTTTCTTAAAGTTATAACTTCTGATTCAGGAATAGTTCTCTCAAAATCACCTTCTTGTGTGTTTCCTATGTGGTTTCCAAAACCATCATAAATATGTAGTTCTAGATTAGAAGGCACTTTTGATGCAAGTACGAACCTTAGCTCTTTTGCTTTATCATTTACTCTGTACTCTACTTCCTCTTGTTCTCCACCTTTAATTGTCTTTCCTAAAGGTTGTGTAACTTTCACATTGTCTCTTAGAGCATCTAGCTGCTGTTTAGTTCCTGCATAAAAATGATTTATATATGGTCCCTTTGAATCTCCAAGAGACATAGTCTCCGGTTCTGATAGGTCAACAGTTATTACACTTCTATAACCTGCTATATCTACCATAGAAGAACGTTGAACTTCAAAAGGAATTCTTATCTCAACAATTTCTTGTGGTTCAATTGTATACGCATTTGATGAGTACTTGTTATAAATCATCTTGCCTGCATATATTTCCATATCAACTAATACAGATAACGCTCCTGTATGTACATTCTTAAGTACAACAACTGCCTCTTTTTCACCGCTCTTTTCACCATCTTTTAGCTCTACATCTGGTATTGAAATACTAACTGTTTCAATTGGCAGCTCAGGATCTATTTTTCTCCACTCGTCAATATTTTTTATTACATTTCCAACCGATTCAGAAATACCTATTTCTCTTGAGTAAGTAATACCTGTATTTAGAACCATCTTAGCAAGTTCACCTGATACAGCTTTTGTTCTTAATTTATCCAACTCAGTATAATTCATTTCAATATCCGATAAATCCTTGTCTATATTATTAATTACCGATGTAACAGGAGAATATATAAATGCCGCAATAGGTTGTGTTCCTATCAAGTAATTGACAGGCTGTAATGCCATATTCATGGAATATAATGCTGCTTTTACAGTATTTAAATTCGCTCTATCAACTATTAATCCATACCCTACATTAGTAACCTTTAGCAGCTTTACATATTGATCCTTCATAATTGTAAGGTCCCTATTTTCAGGATGAACTTCTGCTCCTTCACTTTCAAATATATCAACATTGGTGTACCTTCCAAATCCCTGATATGGATCTTCTACTGTTCCTGCAATTGATTCAATCTGATTGTTTAATTCCTCTAAATACTCTAAAATTACATCTGAAGGATAATACGCTGGGAAGCTTCCTTCATCGTCAATATATTGATCAATAATTAAGATAGCTTCATCTATTAATCTGTCTGATGCCTCTTTTAAATAATTAATATCTGCAACTTCTGTATCCTTCTTTAGCATAAACCCAATGCTTACACCAGTGTCATCGGTCATATATTCTAAATCTTTGTAAGCACTTTCTATTGTCGGACACCCATCTAAGTATTCAGTATATGAATCTATTACGTTGTTTTTTAATAGTAATTCAAATTTTTGAATACTCAGAAGCTCATAAATGATATAAGTTCTTCTCAATGACGAACCTTCCGGCATATTTTTTATTATTCTTTCTACCTCTTCTTGTTCTTTGTTGTTATCTTCTGACTCTATAAATTTTTCTTTGAATAGATCCAAAAGGTTTTTTCTAATACTTTCAACATCATTGATATCGATATTATTCATAACCTCAAATATTTCTTCAATCCATGTCTTGAAATTAGCACTGTTGTCAACCAAAACATTATCTTCCAATTCTTCGTTTATAAGTTGACTCATTTCCTCAGTATCTATACTCACTGATTTTAAAAAGCTTCTTATATCCTGTTGGTCTATCCATCTTTCTCCATCTCTTACTTTGTAACTTGTCACCAATTTGAGGTTAGAGTCATTACTGTTTTGTTCCTCATCTTGTAGACCGCAATCCATTCTTAAAACAGTCGATGAATTATTGCTTCTTTGACTTATACTACCCTCATTTTGATAATCAGCAACTGGGCCAATCACTTCAAATTGCAATTGATTACCAAGATCGAAGGAGTATCCAATATTAGCTTTTATTACTTTATCACCATATTGAGTATTCAATCTACTTATAAAGTCCATATAAGTTTGCTTAAAATTACTTTCTTCAACATTAGGAATAATGACTTTTTCCGTTACATTAAATGGATTATTTCTTTTTAGCCTTGTGTATATATAGTTATAATGATCCAAATCCGGATGAGTAATAACAAGGTATTTTAAAGTGTCAATCTCATCTAGTACATCGAAATAATGTGCTCTTGTATCTCCTATAGTTGTATTAAAACCTGATCCTGCATCAATCAACATTTTGTTTTCATCAGATTCAATAAGTATACTATCTCCTTGTCCCACATTTAAGAATGTAACTTTTGTAATTAGAGTGTCATCACTATACACTGCTGATACAACGGTATCATTTATATCGGTACGATATATATTTGTGCCAGCATCTTCTAGCCTTGATAGTGTCGATTCGGAAGGATGTCCGTATCTGTTTGATCCCACAGAAATTACAGCATCATCTGGAGAAACCATTTCTATAAACTCTTCACTTGTAGATGAATCACTTCCATGGTGAGCTACTTTTAATAAGTCGCTATTTAGTTTATCTAGCCTATCTACCAAACTATAAAAATTAATCATATCCTGCTCTGATCTTGTATGGGCATCTCCTGCAAAAAGCATTGAGGCCTCTTCATCTGATAATTGGTACTCACTTTTCTCTTCTTTTATAGACTCTGTATCACTTTGATTTTTAGTTGCCGCCTCAATTTCTTTTGCTAATGCAGAAGTTGTCTCCTGCATAAATTGGTCATAGTTTTCTAAATTACTCGCAAATTTTTCTAATTCAGATTTTAATTTTTTCAACTCATTGTAATAACCCATTGCAAAATTAACTTTGCCCTCTAAATCCTTCATTTTACTTAGTAATTTTGAATAAAGGCTTGAATATTTAGGTTTTCCACCCATTTCAGTTTCTACATCTTTTATCATATCCTTCAGCTCATCAGAGTAAAAATTAAGGTGATTTGATGCTTCTAAATCTAAACTGTTAATATGATACATTGAGTGGTATAAATCTTTACTATCAATACTGCTATTTTTAACCATACTTATTAAATTACTGTCATCAACAAATTTGCCAAGTTTTTCTGATTGAGAAACAAGTTTTGTAATATCGTTCCCTACTTTAGGTACAATATCATACGCAAGTTTTTTTGAAGATTTAATTCCTTTTTCTAATACCGTATTTGTATCCCCATTTTCTTTAATTAATTTTTCAAATTCATCCGGAAGACTCCTAATATCATCAAATGTACTTTTCATTGATTTTAAGTCGTTTACTAAACCAATAAAGTCTTCCGTTTTTTTCACTACAGTATTTGCTTTTGTTAGTATTTTATCACCTGCAACTTTACGCATTATGTTTGTACTAATAATATTTTTACTGCTATCTATTGTTTTATTAGTTGTTGCTTTCGTATTGCTACTTTCAATTTTGCTATTTTTTAAATCATCAAACCCAGATGGTTTAAACGTATTTTTAATATCAAATACTGTTTTAGTAATATTAAAAATAGTATTCCATCCTGCATTGAGCATATCAATTAGTTTTGTCATGTTTTGAGTATCTTCAAGGTCGTCAGCATATTCCATTGTCTCTGAAATTGCCCTTGCTAAATCTCCTGTGGTTCTATCTAAAACATTAGACATATTGTCTTTTAGATCTTCAAGTTCATACTTTATTTCGTAAAAATCATGTTTTGATGTAACCTTATTAAAGCTTAAAGGTGTAAGTAGCACCTTACCTGAAGAATTCTCACTTAGAACTTCAAGTTCTACACTTTGAGTAAGGTCTAAAGCGTTTGAAGACAATATACGATACTTTCCTACAACCGTCTGTCCTGGTTTTATCTCTTCAAATTCTAAGTAAGCTGCATTATCTATCCATGATCCGCCTTCAACCATTCCAGATAATATCATTACATTTTCAGAGCTTTTTATTGTAGGAGGAAGTAGTTTTAATCCTTTTGCACTTCCTAAACCTGCATTAGTAGCCTTTACATTAACCTCATATAAAGTGTCTGAGAGTTTTTCAAACTCATAACTCAAGTATATTTTTGCCGGTGCCTGAACATCAACAACCTTAGGCTCTGTAACTCCACTAAAACTACTATTTCCTTTAGTAAACTTATAATTAATATATAAGTACACGTCTCCATAATAATCCTCTGAATTGGTGTCGGTCTTTCTTTGAACTTTAAAGTTTATATCATTAGACTGACCCGGTTTTATAGTATTTATAAATAAATCGTCAGAGTCAAATGTTTGATATTCAACATTACCATCGCTATCTATTATTGTTCGATTGTAGTATATTTCAAAATCATCATTTAGTACATTTACTTCAGAATCTATTTCACCATTTTCTCCAATTTCTTTATCCGTTATAATTAATTCTATTTCTGTATTTTCGATCTTTTCATATGTTGATGGATTAAGAAGCCTAAAGTTTGCATCAATTACTTCGTCATCTAGTACAGCATCTTGTGAAAAATCAAAACTTCCTAACATAGGCCCTACCTTTTCAGGTATATTAACAGTCCTTCCACCAAGATAAGTTATGAAATTTCTGCTCAGTTCAATTATTTTCATAGCATCTGCATTTTTTAAATATAGCGGATTGAATGCTGCCTTAACACTCACACTTTGCTCATCTCCTGGATTTGACTCTTCGCCAAAAACAAGGTACGGTTTAAAATGGAATCTCAATGGCACACCCAATTCAACTTCACCTTCGTTATTATACTGATCCATAGTTTTACCTGTAAGTTTTATCTTTGTATCAAACTTAGCATCGGTATAGAATTTATTTACTTTGGTATCTGGTGGAGAAAAAACGCCTTCATTGTTTGGTGTCATAACAATAGTGTATGTACCATTTTGTTCATTATAAACTGAACTTGTAACTGTACTTCCGTCTTTTCCTCCCCAAAGGTTATATGAAGCTACCCATCCGTTAATTCTACTTTGCTCCATACCATCAGGTACAGACACAGTGTATGTTCCCGGATTTTCAGTCTCTTTGATATCAACAACATCATAAAGTTTATTGTCATTAATGTACACTCTAAAATCCTTTATCTCTTCAGGTTCAAAATCACCTAAATTATAAGTTACACTTTCAGAGCTTCCCCTTATCAAAGAAAGCGTGTCTTGTGGCAATGATTCATCACTTGTAACCAATTCTGCCTGAACATCATATATTTTGCCTACACTTGATGTATTCATGACGGATATAACTTCACTTAAGTTTTGTGTAATGTCCGAATCATAGAGCTCATAGCCTATAAAGTTTGATACAAGTGACGGATTATCACCTCTTGTATTTATTTTTGTCTCAAGTTCTAGTTTATAAGTTTCGTTTTCATTTAAGTCCTGTTGTGCCTGCTTTATTAAATCTGCCGACCATTCTAAAGTATATGGCATTTTCTCAAGATATGCCTTTTGTGGCACAAGGTCTATTAATGCCTGTACTTCAAAACTGCTTTCAAAAACCTTGTGGTATGGTGCCTCAATCTTTAAAGTGTATATACCAGCTGGAATGTTTTCAAATCTAAACTTAGAATCAGTCTCTTTTGTACCTCTTAAAATACTTGAAGTTACAGGCTGTACTCCTTTAGAAGTCATAGGTCCTATCAATTCAACCTTAGCATTTTCTACAGGTATTGAATCGGTGTCAAGTACCTGTATTATTGATGTTCCTACATTCATAACTCCAACATACACAAACACTGGTACGTCTATTTTCTTTTCACCACATGTAATAGTTATTACATCTTGATATTGTCCAGGTTGAACATATTCTGTAGGACTTATTTGTACAGCTACTATAGCACGACTGTTCTCATCTCTAATTGACAATCCATCACCAATAGGAAGTACCACGTCAGTTCCCGTTGTAGTAAGTGTAATCCATGGCAATTTTGCTGGAGCTTCTACCTGTATATCTGTTAATGGAGCTGTTCCGGTATTGGCTATTCTTATAAACTTAGTATCTGTAGCACCCGGTCTTAATGACGCGGTTATTCTGTCTTTGGTTAAATTTCCATATTCATCAAACTCAATTACTCCTCCGATTTGAAAATCCATTTTTGAGTATGCAGCTACAGCATATACTCTAGCCGAAACAGTTGACGAATATCCCTCATTACATGTAAAGTCAATATTAAGGTTTCTGTATCCCTGATCTATATTATTCTGGGCATTAATACGTAAAACCGACTTTATATTACTTCCAACATCTAGTTTATTCGGTATTTCATCTACAAACTCTGCCCCAATACCACCTTTTGCATCTTCAAAGTTTTTGTCAATTCTAATTCCTGTAAGAGGAAGTGTTCCTAAATTGGTAATATTAAATGGTATATCAACTGACCTTCCTTCAGTAATCCTAATGCGGTTATCTATTGATAACAATACACCTTCTATATAGAACACTTTAGGGTCACTTAACTTTTTAGCACCATTATGTTTTGCTTGTGCTTTAAGTGAATATGAACCTCCAAATCCTTCTTCCATAATAAAGGAGTGACTAAACTTACCTTCACCGTCTGAAACGACGTTGATTTCCCATTCTTTTTCTCCTACAATAATCAAAGTTGTTTCAACATTACTAATAGGTGTAATTCCATCAGTTTCGGTGACTATTCCATAAATCTCTATCGGCTCCCCTACACCAAAGGTATCTTTAGAAGTAGCTACAGATACAATATAGTCATCTACCAATTTTAATGAAAGATTTTTAGTTAAAATTCTATCTTCACCACTTACATTAACCAAAATAGTATAATCTCCAGATGTTAATCCATCTACATTTGGATCTATAGTTAATTTATATTTACCTGTTGCTGCGTCAAAAATCATCACATCTGTACGCATTATCTCACCAGAAATCTGTCCTAAATCATTTAGCTTATTTTCGTACACATCAACCGATACACTTATACCGTCTTCATCTCCTAGAGGATTCCACGGTTCATCACTTGAAGTTACCATAACTCCTAATTCAGGCTTTTCATTTATTGTATACGCTTCATTTAAAGTATCATAGTCTACAATAAGACCACTTTTTACCTTATAATCAACAGATGCCTTTGTATGCGTTCTATCTGCAAGATATAATTGACTGTATACATCAGCATAAACATCTATTTTGTAGTCCGGTGAAGTAGGTAAAATATCTGCTTTCCATTCTATGCTTCCTATTGTAGAAGCTCCAGGTGACAGTATATTGGTCGTGCTAAAACTTCCTACCGGTTTGTTATTTACATATAATGCCGTAGTAAATGGTTTAGTGATAGACTCTAATCCATTGTTTTTCAATTTCACCTTTGTAATAACATTGTCTTTGTATTTTAACACTCCATCTTCAGGTATAGATTCAATACTCTCCACAATTAAATCCGGTAATTTGACCTTTAGTGCAGTTTCAAAGTTAAAGGTATAAGTGTTGTTATCTTCCGATAATTCTTGTATTCTATTGTTTTCATCTACTATTGCCTTAATTGTGGTGGTTCCACTTATCGGTCTTTGCCATGTGAAAGAAACAAACCTCTCTTTACCACTTTCTAAAGCACTACATTCTTTTGAATCAATATATGTTCCGTCTGCATATAATGTTATATCAAAAGCTTCCCTTGTTGAAGCATATACAGTATTAGAAACTGAAGCTGTTATTACTAAAGGTTCATTTGCTCTAAGTTCGCCGTTATTTGGAGTAACATCCAAACTCTTTAGCGTTATATCTGGATAAAGCAGCTTAATATCCGGCGATTTTATTTCCATTTCATTATCATTTCTATCCATTTCAATAACATGTGGCAATGGTCCATCTGCCACAAATTTAAATGTATGAATCCCTTCGCTTTTTGCTTTCCATTGTGTTGTAACAGTAACTTTATTTTGGCCGACTTGATGAGAAAGCCTATCTATTTTGTGTGATTCAATAAACTCATCATCAGCAAATACCGCAATATTAAAGTTTTCTGCGTCTGCCACCCCATCATTTTCAATAGTTGCAGTTAATGTTACCGGCTCATTTAACTCAAATATTCCGTTATTATTTCCATGCCACTTCACATCAGTTACTTTTAGATTTGGAAAATGCGTAACTCCCGTATCAACAGGGCGGCTCTTTTGATTGTTGTCAAAATCAGCTTCATCAACTGGATGTCCCATATCGTTTGCAATAATGGTGAGCATATGATTTCCAACAACATTTTCCCAATCAAATGAAACGTACTTTGTTTCACCCGGCATTAAAGTTTCCTCAAATCTTACATAATCCTGATACTGATTATCCACATAGAAGCACACAAGGAACGGTGCCTCAGTAGCAGAATAACCTCCATTATGTATTGCACCTGAAACTTTAATAACTTGACCCTCTTCAGGTTCTTCATCACTTAACTTTATTTCTCTAACTCTAAGGTCAGATCTTGTTTCATTTACTGTTATCTGCATTTGGGATGTACTCTCTGCGTTATTATCATCTGTTACAGTAAGTTTTACTTTATAAGTTCCCGAGTCTTGATAAACATGTACAGGACAAACTCCATAAGCCGATTCTCCATCTCCGAATTCCCATACAAAACTCTTTATATAACCATCCTTATCATAGGACCTTGAACCGTCAAAACGGGCACCTGTTTTAACATCGGCAGAAAAGTCAACACCTGCATCAGCAAATGGTTTGTGATTTACAATTAACTCACTTTCTTTTTTAGCATCACTTTCTTTTATTCTTGCAATAAGTTTATATACTCCACCATCTTCAGGTGTCCATGTAGAGTAAACATAAGTCGAGGCATATTGATGAAGATTTGAAAAATATGTTTCTCCAATTTTCATCTCTGTTCCATAGTATGTATCAACTGCCAAGAATTCTACTTTTCCACTTTCTACACTTCTACCGCTATTACTAACTAATGCTCTTACAGAAACTAAATTTCCTTCGTCAGGAAGATGCCCCACATCATAGTACACTAGTTTTGTATTATAATCTCCAGTGTATGGATTCCAGCTATATACCGATTGTGAGTATTCAACAGAATCTATAACAACACCAGATGTAAAGTCTACAGTATAAGCCGATGGTTGATAGTACCTTAGCTGCTCATTTGAAAAACCTTCAGGTTTTATATCGGAAACTAAAACTTCATCTACTATATATATATTTCCATAGTCTTTCCATACATTATCTCCACAAAGTGTAATTACTGAACTATCTTCAGAGTATACATCTCTTGTTACCGTTCTAATATTAGTATTTTCCAACGGATCCTTTAGAAGTAATATTTGATACCTTGGAGTCTCAGGATCGTCTGGATCTCCTTTTGGAGCCGGTACACTAAACTTCAAAGTATTATCTGTCATATTTGGTTGCTTTGTAACACTAAGGTTTTGAGGTACATATATAGGTAGCTTTAATCCTGTGCTTAGGTTAATTAAGTAGTTTGGAAAACCGGTGTCATCAACATCTATTAGTGTTAATCCGCCAAACTCTTCATCTTCAGCTGCAAAAAGATTATCCTTTCCTATTATTTCAGTTGATACACCAACAATAAGAGGATTTAGCTGAACACCTTTATAATCCTTGTGACTTAGGGAAGCTTTAAAATTAGTAAACTGACCTTCTAATGGCTCTGCCCCTTCGCCCTCTTCATACATACTCCATTTTACAATCCAATAACCGCTAGCTTGACTGTGTGGATCAATATCACCAAGGTTTAATGTAAAGCTATTATTTTTAGTACTGCCAAAAGATGTCCCCAAAATTTCAAAATCTGTTTGTAAACCCATTTGATTTGTCTCAATTTCTAGCTGTCCTGAATTTATCACCAAATTATTTGCAATTCCGTCACCTATATTTTCCGCAGTAACTCCTAGTCTAAAAGGCTGATTTGCAACTATATTGTGTGGAACATAATAGTTAAGTTTAATCTTAGGCTGAGGAAGTATTACAATCTCCTCTTCTTGAGTCTGAGTTTCCACATAACGCCCATTTACATAATAGGATATAACAGCTTTTGCAAGATAAGTCTTGCCTTCTATCTCAGTTCCTCCAAGGCCATCGCCAGGTATAATCTGCCAGTTTGCCGTCATACTTTTACCCGATAACAATGGCTGTGTACCATCTAAGCCCGATACACCATTAATACCTGTTGGTATTATAAAGTTTTTATTTGTTACATCATTACCTTCTTCATCTGTCACTACTACTCTTGCAGATAAATTTTGCAGTGCATATTCCGCATAACCGTTGGATATCTTCAAAGTAGCATTAAAAGCCTGTCTTTCTAAGGTTGCTCCCTGATCTAGTTTTAGGCTGATCATTTCATAAGCACTTTCTCCAGCACTTCCTGATGGTGGTTGAACTCCATTATTACCAATACCTTGGAAGTAATCAATTTCCTGAACTTGCTCATCAGGAAGCTGAATCTCCTCAGTTTCCTTTGAGCCTCCACCTGGCATTGTAATCTCAACTGTAGCTTTCTTCTCACCAGGATTATAAAATGGAACTGATCCATTTACTTCTTCAGGCGGATATACTGGAAGACCTGTGTCTTCATCAAAACTCACGAAATTTCCCGTAAAAACAATTCCGTTATAAGGAAGAGCCGACTCATTTCTTTTACCATACCTTAAGTTGAAATAACCCGGCTGAACTAGAAGTTGTATCTTTTTACTTCCATGAGCAGGTATTTCTCCAATATATCCTCCACCTACTATACTTATACCGGTATCATTCTGATTTTCTCTAAGTATTGATGCAGTAACATCAGTTATAGCAATAAGCCCCACATTAACCACAGTTGCTTCTACTATCATAGGTTCTTCAACCTGTTTTGGTATACATACCCAAGGAGGAACAAACCCAAAATGTGGTTTAGGTATGTTTGCACCAAAGGTAAGTTCCAATTTAATATCATAATTGTCTTTTATCGTAGTTGGCGTAACAGTCCACTCAATTTGAACAGGAAGATTTTCCATTGTTATTTCTTCTAAAGCACCCTCAGTTTTTGGCATTACATAAGCTGTACCATTTAGTGTTTTTCGTGCCTTAGCAGAAATTGTATATGAATATTCTCCTATTGGTTTATCTTCAAAAGTAACAAGCCCCTCGCTATCTGTCCTACCATAGAAATTCTGATAATAAGTTATCTCTTGTCCACCTTTTACCTGCACATAAGGATCCTTACCCACAAGATAAACGTCGGCATCTGAAACCCTTACCCCAGTATCATCAGTTACAAGGAACGATAGTGTTCCTGTATTTGAACTAGATACCTCCGCAGCAACTGTAACTACAGCTTTGTATTTACCATCTGTCACAGTCACATAATCTTGATATTGGCCAAGAGGCGTGCCTTCTGGTGGATTAACTGCTATTTCAAAATAAGTATATTCTCCCGGTGCAAGGAACGTCTTCTCTAAATTGTATGGTTTTATCCAAGGTATATTAGCAGGCGCTTCAAGTCTTATATTGTCCATATTACCAAGACCCTTGTTGGTAAGTTTTATTTTTCTAGTTAAGCTTCCACCAGGATTTAGACCCACTTCAATTCCCTTAGGATCAGTAATAGGCAATGGAACAGCAGGTCTTAAAAATAGTTTTAAATAGGCAGTTGTCGTTGCTCCCTGTGCACTGGTAAATACTACTTTATACTTGGCAATATCAGCACAATCTAACGGTGCATTAAAATTGACAACCACATTAGAAGATGCTCCCGCCCCTATAACTGTTGCTAATGTTGATGTATCAATAGTTGCACGAACTTTACTATCCTCTGTCATATCAATAAGTACTGCACTTACACCTGTTAAACTTGCCTCCCCACCTTCAGCAGCATTTTTTACTGTTACTACTTTAGAAAACTGGGAGTTCTTTGAGGCAACTAATGACAAATCCGATGGAGATACACTCATTCCCCATACAGTGAAATCTACATTTGCTCCCGTTCCTAAAAATCTTTTATAAGCAAATGCTTTTACATGCCACTGTCCAGCTTCCCTTGAGGTCGGTAGGTAATAATATTCATAGTGTCCGTTTTCATCGGTTTCTATGAAACGAATATGTTCTGCATGCCATTGTTTTAGTACCATATTGCCATTGTCATCTCTTCCAATTATGGCATCTTCCATTTGAGGTTCAAGTTGTAAGTCTAAAACAACCTTTTCATTTGCCATAGGTGTTCCGTCTCTGAATTTTATATCACCGGATATATGTACTGTCTCACCAAGTAAATAAGTATCCTTATTTACTTCTATAGTACTTATAGCATCTTGTACAATTGAAATATTGAGTGTCTCACTGAAACTCTCCACTTTATCTCCAGCTTCAATAGTAAGAGTGTACTTACCTGTGCCTAGTGAAACTATTGGTATTTGACCTTTAAAGATCTTTTGAGCATAATCAAATCCAATAGCACCTGACATTATTACTTCAGTTCCTTTTTGAACTCTGTATAAAGCATTCACTCCACTTTCAGGACCTATTAGTGTTTTTAAATCACTAGCTTTTCTAACTCTAACCGTCAAAGGTATAAAGTTATCGGAAGCACAGAATATTGCGGACATCAAATCCTCATCCTGACTATCCTTATTAGGACTAGTTTCTATTACAAGTCTGTCAACAATGTCAAAGTTTCTTTCCCAAGTCCTTATTTCTCCTTGTGCTAATGGTTCTTGTATAAGTTCATTTGTATCATCAATTACAATCTTTACATCGTGACTGCCTGTAGTTTTAGGAGTCCATGTCAATGCTATAATTGCTGTACTATGTCCTCTAAGTCCTTGTATGACTTTTCCAGAAACTGATTTACCGTCAACATATAATCCCACATTAAAACTCTTAAATATAGAAGTGACACTTTGATTGCTAACCCGAACAATATAAGTTACAGGCTCTCCATATTTAAGTGATAACGGCGACCACTGAACATCGGAAATACTTAAATCAGGATAAATCAATTTTATCTCTGGAATATCTGCTGTAACACAAGTATCATAAACACTATTTGTCACTGTTTTTTCTGAATCTGCCACAACACTTACTCTGTGTTCTCCTGGTTGTGCAGTCCACCTTGTCCATAAATCCTGACTTTCTCCTGCTGCTAATTTGTCAACTGTAAGAGTTTTATATAGCTTACCATTCACATTAAAATCAACACTAAACCTGTTGGTAATATCAATATCACTTGTATTTACAACCTTTGTTTCAAAAGTCAATGATGTACCTTCTGTAAGTATTGACTCCTGAGGTCTCCACGCTAATGACTCTAACTTAAGAGTAGGATAATCAACCGTAAATTCAGGGGTTGTAACAGTATACTCATTATCATCTGTATCAATTTCTACTAATGAAGGTGCTATATCATCTAATTTCACAGTTATTTCGTGTTTTCCTGATGTAGGTTTTACCACAAAAGGCAACTCCATATTTTCACCTGGTGCAAGAATATTCACATGCTGTTTGGCAGTATACTGTCCGTCAATATATAACGAAACAAAGAACCTCTCTGCATCAGCAGTTCCCTCGTTTGTTATTGCTGCACTGTACACAAAAGGACTTTCACTGTTTATATTAGTGTCATTAGGTGACCAAGTAATATCGGTAGCTTTAACATCTGGGAAGTTGATCTGCTCTGTAGTAAGTGCTATAGATTTTGAATTGTTGCTCTTATCTATTTCCTTTAAATTATCAAGTATGTCATTGGCTACAACTTTTAGCACATGAACTCCTGGAGTTGCAACCCATGTAAATGGAACAACCAAACTTTCACCTGAGCCTATGCTGTTGTCTACCCTTGTATAACCTATATATTGATTGTCTATATAAAAACCCACTAAAAATCCTGAACTTGTTCCTTTTCCTATATTGGATATTGCAGCATTGATTTGTACAACATCTTGCTCAACAGGATTTTCAGGCACCCAGTTTATGCCATCGACAATAAGGTCAGAACGATTATCATAAACTTCCATTGTAACCGTACTTAATGAAGACGCATCATTATTATCCTTTACATTAAGGCTAATAGAGTATTGTCCCGGCATCTTATACATATGAGTAACTTGAGAACCCTCTTTCGTTGTACCGTCTCCAAAATCCCATATAAAAGATTCTATAGTTCCGTCTAAATCCTTTGACAATTCTCCATCTATGTTACTTCCACTAACAGTAAACGCTTCTGATGAACCCACCCCTTTAGGTGCATCAATTACCGCTATCGGCGGCATATTTAAATCAAGTGAATTTTCCGCCGAATTATTACTGTTATCAATATCTTCCGTGTTATTGTCAGATGTAACTACTGCTTTTAATTTTACAGGGCTTGTAACATCTAATGCTGGAGTCCAATTAATCACAACTTCTTTAGATTCAGACCCTGCTAATTCAACTTTTGCATCGTCTATGTGAACCCATTTATCTATATTGTTCATATAGAAGAAATCCACATTTCCCGATGCCTTTGCATATCCTAAATTTTTAACTTGTGCCTTTAGTTTATTTGTGGTGCTGTATGCTGGCACTAATGGTACTGAAACAATATCATTAACAGTCAAGTCACTTAAAGCCGATGGTTTTTGAGATACCTGATTGGAATATCCACTGGTATTTCCCGCATTGTCTACAGATCTTACTATATAATAGTATCTTGTTGTGTTTTCCAAACCGGCATCCCTATATGTAAGAGATTTACTCTTTGAAACTAATGTATAAGGTCCTCCACTTGATGTTGATCTAAACAACTCATAATAATCTAAATCATCATCTGAAATTGGATTCCACACAATAGATAGTTCTCCTCCTACATGAGTATCCTCAACAATAAGTCCTGATGGTGATATAGGAGCATCACGATCTACAATATATTTCTTAATAACTGAACATTCATTATTCCCTCTATTTACAGCCACCGCACTAACAGCATAAACTCCTTGGGCCAAGGAAGATACATCCCAAGTATATTTAGAAATAAATTTCTGGCTATATTTGTCCTCTAGAGATTGAACACTATCATTAATATCGTCGGTACTATTTTGTACTAAATTGTCCTCTCCAATGAGCTGCCATGTCTCATCACCCGATAACTGCTCTGTAGGATCTAATCCCATATATGCATATTCATATCGTACACTTACTCCAACCATGTCACTTACCACTACTTCAATCGGAATAACACTATTGGTCTTTGAAAAATCCACAGGCCTCATTTCCAATATAATAGGGCTGCTAGTTTGATTTAAAGCTCTCGTATCTATCTGATCATATACCTTATCATCAACTGAATAATCAAAACTTGGTTCGCTTTCTCTACCTAAGTCATTTACAACCGATACTCTATAGAAATACTCATAATAAGGATCCCTATTTCTATCTATATACATATTGGAAGTAGTATAATTAACTATCTTCTCCCAAGTACCGTCTCTGCCCTCTTTTCTGTATAAAACATAATAACGAGAGTCAGGACGAATAACGGGTGACCAACTAACAACCATCTGCCATTCTGCTGCCTTAACATATATCTTATCTGGAGCTTTAGGAGGGTCATTAGCAAGAACATAATTTTGTGTTAAAGAAGCTTTGTTTCCTGCTTTATCACAGGCCGAAACCTTAAGCTGGTAATTTCCATCCGGGTATAAAATTTCGCCTGCGCTCCCTATCGCTAATGTATCCCACTTAATTTTTACATTGTCAGAGCCCGGATTATATACACTGGCAATAACACTCCATTTTTTATCCTCTAAAGGTTTATTACTTTCATCAAGCTGTCGATATTCAAATGAATACCATTCTATTCCTACATTATCAGTAGCGTGAGCAGTTATGTCACAACCATTTCTGATTGCTGTTTCACTAATCGGCTCAAATTTATCTATTACAGGAGGTGTAATATCTGAACCGGGTCTTATGTTTACAATATTTGAACCTGTACTTTCATTTCCCATTTTGTCTACAGATGTAATTTTATAAAAACTATCTTTATCTATAGGTGCTTTATTGTCTACATATACAGTATCTTCTGTCCTTGTTAAAAGATCAAAGTTTGAAGGTTCATTAGATGATACCGCTCTATATACTCTATAATGATCAAAATCCTCAGATGAAGTAACAGGCTGCCAAATCAAAGAAACCATCAATTCAGATGCACTAGCAGATAATATTGGAGCCTCTGGTGGAGTATTATCAATATAATATACAGCAATTGCTTCACTCTTATTATCATAAGAGTCTTTAACTATAACTTTTAACTCACATTCTCCTTCGGTTGCATTAGTAGCCGTGTCCCAATTAATAGTTCCCGATAATGAGCTTCCTAAACTTATCCAGTCCTTTTGTCCATTTTCAATTGTAGAATAGAAGAATTCATAACCCTTTACCATGAAATTGTCAACCGCAAGGGCACTTACATTAACCTCACCTTTAAGCTTCTCATTAGATTGTGGAAGAAAACTTTTAATTTGAGGAGGTGTAATATCTGAAAGCACCATTATACTATCACTTAATGTCCCATTACTTTCATGTCCGAATATATCAACTGTTGACACTTTATATGTATAGTTAACTCCAGCAGAAACCCTTGTATCAATATATTCTCTAGCTTTTGTTGTATGTATAAGCTCAAATTGGCCGCCTTCAAAACTTCTGTATATCTTATATTTATCAAGATCACCATCTTCTACTTTAGCCCATGTGATTTCTGCACTCAATTGACCTCCAACCGCATTTACTTGATCTGGTGATAAAGGTGCAGTATTACGTATGTACACTTTAGTTAGAACTTCATTGCTTATATTTTTAGCCTTATCTTCTACAACGCATTTAACATCATAAATACCATCTTCAAGACCTATTATGTCCCAATCATAGCTTACATATTTTTTCTTGTCCCTATCACTTACAACACTAATATCAGTGATTTCATTCCATATCTCTGAATTTAAGCTGTAAGAATACTTGACAGATGATATACTTACATTATCAGAAGCAACAGCTGTTAATCTTATCAAATCCCCTGTTCTATTTGAAGTAAGACTTTCTAAAACCGGTGGTGTAGTGTCTTTTTGAGGCATTACTCCAACTGGAATTGATAACTCACCTTCATTTCCGTAAATATCAACTGCAGCAATCTGATATTTATAATATACACTTGCCGATACATTATAATCGGTTGTACTTGTAATTTTAATATTGTCCATGACCTTTTCAGGTGCATCGTTTCCTAAAGCTCTATACACGCGATAATAATTAACTTCACTATTATCTAATGCGTTCCATGTAAGCAATACTTCTACTTCTTTAGAAACCGCATTAAGTCCATCCGGAGCCGTTGGTATAGAAGTTGTAACACTAATAGATTCGCTTTCGTCGGAAGAATTACCAGCAGCATCATAAGCTTTAATAGTATATTTATAGTTTTGATCTTTTGTTAGATTTGTGTCGGAATAACTATTAGAAGAAGTAGTATTTATATAGTCTCCATTTCGATATATTTCATATCCTGCAACACTTACATCGTCAGTACATCTATTCCAAGATAAATTAACGGAAGTTGTTGTCTTTGATACTATTTTTAATCCAGTTGGTACTGTTGGTGATTCTGTATCTGGACTTGTAACAACCTCTATTGTATTACTCTTATTAGAACTATTTCCAGCACTGTCTTTAGAAATAGTATAATATGTATAAGTAGTTTCAGGTGTTAAATTATTATCCGTATAACTTGTGGCATTTATCGGCCCAATTACACTTTTTGAATCCCCGGTTTGTCTTACTATTATATAACCTGTCACGCCTACATTATCCGTAGCTTCCATCCAACTAATTGAAACTGATGTAGCATTTTTGGATATCAACTTAAGATCTGTGGGACAAGTTGGTATTTCATTATCATACATTACGTTTTTACTTGTTTCTGATACATTACCTGTGCTGTCATAGGCTGCAACACTATAAATAAATGTACCAGATGTAAGTTGATAATCTGTATAACTTGCTGTATTTGAATTTCCTATTTCAATTCCATCTTTATATATTTTATATCCTACCACTTTCACATTATCAGTGGATTTTGACCAAACTAGTTTAACTGAGGATTCGGTTTTTGAATTTATTTTAAGGTTTTGAGGAGCTAAAGGAGCTTCTACATCAATTTCTGTTTTAGCAGTAATCGGCTCACTTAGTTCCGATGTATTTCTTCCATCATCTATCGCTCTAACTGTATATGTATACACTGTGTCCGGATTTAGACCGTTGTCAGTATAACTAGTCACATTTGTTTTTGCTGCACTTACTCCATCACGGAGGATTTCATATTCCTTGACACCTATATTGTCTTCTGACTCATCCCATTTCGTAGATATCGTAGTTTCAGTTTTTGACACAACTTGTAAATTTGTAGGAGCTGTTGGAGCTTCTACATCGGCTAAGGTTTTAATTGTAATTGTTGCACTAGATGTTGAGACATTGCCTGCTCCATCTTTTGCTCTTACACTATAACTATACTCTTTATCCGCTATTAATCCTGTGTCGATAAAGGCTGTTTCTTCTGTGGATTTAACAAATATTCCGTCACGGAACACATCATATCCAATAACACCTGTGTCATCTGTTGAAGCATCCCAACTTATACCTATCGTTACATCTGTTCTAGAATTCAACGATAATCCCGATGGTATAGACGGGGCTTCTGTATCAAATTCAGTTTTTGTAACAATAGGATCACTCTCTTCTGAAATATTATCATATATATCACAGGATTTTATTGTGTATGTATATGTGGTATCCGCCATCAAGCCTTTATCAGCAAATGATAATGACGATGTACTTCCAACTTCAACTCCATCTCTGTATATAATGTATTTTCCTACCCTTGTGTTGTCTGTAGATGCACCCCAGTTTAGTGTTATAGTTGAGTAGGTTTTTGAAACTACTTGAAGGTCGATAGGTTTTGTTGGAGGTTCAGTATCTTCAGTCATTTCAATTAAGGTATTCCATATTGGTGTCTGACAATTGAAGATATATCCTTCTTCAAGAGGTTTTGTAATTGCAAGCGTGTTGAATTTTGAGTTTCCTGGTGTGTCAAATTTTACTGTTTGTATACCTTCTCCACTTAATATTACTTTATGCGTCCCATTTGTATTAAAATTGTAGTACGTTTCATTTGCTCGGTAATAATACTTTTGTCTAAAATCTCCCTTTATCTCCATTGTTCCTGCTGTTAGATATCCTTCATGATTTTTTGCTGAATATGTTGAAAAATTCCCTTCAACTTTTACATAATCAGCTTCATTTATCATCTTTAGATATGCATTTACACGGTTTCCATAACTATCCTCTATCTTGTAGTCTCCTCCTACATTCAATTGTCCTCCGTTTATATCTAGCGTCCCTCCTGACTGCAACAAGCTTCCTTCCACTGTTAAACTATATCCATTTAAATCTATCGTACTTCCTGTTATATTCAAATCTCCTTTAAGCGTTATGTCTCCCATTAGCTTCCAATCCATACTTCCTATACTTATTGTTTTTGTTGTACATCCATTAGTTAATAATGTTTTTGCTGCAAGATTAGATTCAAACACTATTCCTTCTTCTGAATAATTCTTCATCTCTAATATGTTAAAATACGAACTTCCTGGTGCATCAAATTTTACTGTTTGTATTCCTTCTCCACTTAATATTACCTTATGCTTTCCGCTTGCATTAAAATTGTAGTACGTTTCATTTGCTCGGTAATAATACTTTTGTCTAAAATCTCCCTTTATCTCCATTGTTCCTGCTGTTAGATATCCTTCATGATTTTTTGCTGAATATGTTGAAAAATTCCCTTCAACTTTTACATAATCAGCTTCATTTATCATCTTTAGATATGCATTTACACGGTTTCCATAACTATCCTCTATCTTGTAGTCTCCTCCTACATTCAATTGTCCTCCGTTTATATCTAGCGTCCCTCCTGACTGCAACAAATCCCCTTCCACTGTTAAACTATATCCATTCAAATCTATCGTACTTCCTGTTATATTCAAATCTCCTTTAAGCGTTATGTCTCCCGTAAGCTTCCAATCCATACTCCCTATACTTATTGTTTTTGTTGTACATCCATTTGCTATTAATGTTTTTGCTGCTAGATTAGATTCAAACACTATTCCTTCTTCTGAATAATTCTTCATCTCTAATATGTTAAAGTACGAACTTCCTGGTGCATCAAATTTTACTGTTTGTATTCCTTCTCCACTTAATATTACCTTATGCTTTCCGCTTGCATTAAAATTATAGTACGTTCCATTTGCTCGGTAATAATACTTTTGTCTAAAATTTCCCTTTATCTCCATTGTTCCTGCTGTTAGATATCCTTCATGATTTTGTGCTGAATATGTTGAAAAATTTCCTTCAACTTTCACATAATCAGCTTCATTTATCATCTTGAGATATGCATTTACACGGTCTCCATTACTAGCCTCTATCTTGTAGTCTCCTTCTACATTCAATTGTCCTCCATTTACATACAGAGTCCCACCCGACTGCAACAAACTTCCTTCCACAATTAAACTATATCCATTCAAATCAATAGTTCCGCCTTGAATGTACAAATCTCCATAAACACTATCTTCATTCAATATAACATTCGATTTCAAATAAACTGGTTCAATCAAAGTTCTACCACTAACAATACTTTCCTCAGAAACATTAGCCGAAGCATCAATCGCCTTGACACTAAATACATATATGCTATCAGAAGTAAGATTTGTAGCTGTATAGGTAGTCTCATCCGTCTCACCAATTAAATTAGAATTTACATAAACTTGATACTTTTCTACACCTACATTGTCATAAGATTCACTCCAAGATAATGTAAGTGAATTATGTTTTCTTATCGAAATATTTAAATCACCTGGTTTCTCTGGTGGCTCATTTTCCAAAATTAGAACATTACTACTTTCAGAATCATTTCCATCCTGATCAAAAGCAGTAATATAAAAACTATAATCTTCATCACTCTTGATACCATAAGTATAATCTGTAACTGTAACAGAAGCTATTTCAGAGTCATTGCAAAATACCTTGTAACCTGAAACAGACTTATTATCACTTGAAGCTGACCAATTAAGATTAACACTTGTATCTGTCTTTGAGTAAACAATAAGATTAGCCGGAGCAGTTGGAGATAAATTATCATAAGTTACTGAATTACTAAAATCGGATTTATTATCGAAATCATCAAAAGCTCTCACTTGATATGTATAATAACCAGATTCAACCTCCACATCCTCATAATAGTTATCCTCTGTTGTATCAATAATCTCTCCATTTCTATATATGGAATATCCTTTAATGCCAACATTGTCATTTGATTCATCCCACACAAGGCTAACCGATGTAAGAGTTTTGGATTCTATAGATAAATTTGAAGGATTGGATGGAGGCAAATTATCACAATAAGCCTGATTACTTTCCTCTGAAAGATTTTTTAAAGCGTCATATGCCTTAACCGTATAGTTATACTCTCCACTAGAAACATTTTGATCTGTATAACTAGTTTCTCTAACATCAGCTATTTTTATGTTATTACGATATAATATGTAACCTGTTACACCAATGTTATCATTAGCTGAATTCCAGCTTATATTTACAGTTGATATATAATTGTTATCTGTTGTTTTAGATTCAATCTTTAATTCAGCTGGAGACTCTGGTGAAATACTGTCTAAAGGCAATTGTTCTTTCGCCTCATCATAAAGATCCTCAACTTCAGCTTCCGATAATGCACGATTGTAAATTCTCAAATCATCAGCGCATCCTTTAAAATAGCCTGCTGAACCCGGTGAATATGAATTAGTACCTAAAATTAAAGGATACGTATTGTTATATATCTGACCTGTTAAACTTCTTGTCTCTTTTAATACTCCATTGATATAAAGTTTTAATTCATTGCCATCATATGTCTCTGTAATTAAATCGTAGTCACTTATAAAATCTGTTCCCTTTGATGCACTATCTGTAAAATCAATAAATTTATTTCCTATAGTAATTTTGGAGAAATACTCTCTTTGGCTTGTTGTCCTAAATAAAACCTCTACATCACTTGAGTTACGATGTTTTGAAAGAATGTATTCCGAACTATTATCACTATATGGTGCTACCCAAAGAGAAACAGTTCTATTCGAACCATCCATTTCTAGATCACCAAAGGAAATATAACTTTCTCCGTCCAGTTCAATTCCCTTACCCATAATACCTTTAGTATAATAAACACTTCCAGATACAGTTGCACTGGTGTTATCTATAATATTAGAAACATTATCTTCAAATTTATATCTTGCAACTAATCCCATATCATACTCTTGCTCGTTCAATGTTGTAGTTTTTGATATTGAACTTGAAGTTGCCGATTTTGTATCTAATTGTGAAACTTCTTGAGTCACAGTTGGAGTTAATGTCTCAGTAGGAGTCGTAGTTACTTCTAGAGTTGGAGTTGACGTCGCAGTTGGCGTTGTTTCAGCCTGTGTCACTTGTGCTGTAGCAATTGGAGTTGGAGTTAGCAAAGTAGGTTGTGGTGTAACCACAGATTCATCTGGAATTTCATCTACCACAGAAGACTCTGTTGCTTTCGGTGTATTTGTAAGTGTTACAGTTGGTGTACTTGTAGGTGTTGTTTCTGGAGATATAGTTGGAGTTGTTAGATAAGGTTGCTGTGTTTCTAAAGATTCTGCTGGCATTTCTGTTGATACAACATTCTCTGTTGCTTTTGGTGTAACAGTTGGATTGTTCGTTGCTGTATCATCTAATATAATTTCCGACGTAGCAGTCGGAGTAACCTCTATTTCATCATCTTGCACAACCGTTGTTGTAACTATTGGTGTTACATTCACTTCCTCAGTGTCGGCTGTTTCTGTTAATGCAGTTGGAGAAGTAGTCGCTTCGTTTATTGATATATCGGGTGTTGCAGTTGTATTATTATCTTCTAATTGAACTACATCATTATTGGATTCTGTTGCAAAGACTTCGGAACTAAAGAACCGAAATGCTGGATAAACATCAATAGATTGGATAAATAGAAAAATAACAAGGATACTAGAAACAAATCTTTTTTTACTCATATTTACTTAACTCCCCCAAAAAAATAATATGAAATAATTATGTCTATAAATAAAAAAATTGCCGTTCAGGCAAAATCTAAATATAGTCAAATTCCCTAAATCTAGACTTAACACTGTACGCCAATTTGAACTACTACATGTAAATAACACAGATTTCTACCACAAACTTATTTAAAGTATATCATTATAGGCTAATTATGTCAATCAACATTTTTTTAAGTAGTTTTTATCTATGAAACATTAACTTATCCGCTACAATAAAAGGTAAACACCATTATTGACTATACCAATAAACTATATCTGGAGAATTTATATATTTTTAAAAATTTAAAATTTAAAGAAATACATATTAAAATTTCACTTATAAAACTCATTAAATCAAATTTCGAAACTCCCTTTTATTTGAATATTTGAACTGGGTGTATTTAATCATCCTGGACCATATTATTCAAATAACTAAAGCTCCGAGGCTAAGAGAATGTATAACTCGCTACGGGTCGAATCAAAACTCGCTACGCTCAAACAGTGATTCGACTAATCCTTCGCTTCGTTAACATTCTCTAAGCCTCTACGCAGA